>Ga0255210_1000005_pt1 | contig 235303 bp, 207 predicted proteins | sample Miss_Yuk_RepA_8d_FD_188422 | JGI IMG/M metagenome (GOLD analysis project Ga0255210, IMG submission 188422) | Freshwater microbial communities from Mississippi River, Louisiana, United States - Miss_Yuk_RepA_8d | ecosystem: Environmental > Aquatic > Freshwater > River | place: USA: Louisiana...
TCCTTCCCATCCCGAACAGGACAGTGAAACGCCTCTGCGCCGATGATAGTGCGGGTTCCCGTGTGAAAGTAGGACATCGTCAGGCTAATATCTGAGAAAACGCCCGGTTCGAGCCGGGCGTTTTTTTTCGTCTGTTGAACACTGGTACACGGTGATTCCGGGATGCTGCTGGCGTCGGGGCCGCCTCAGTCGGTGGTTTCGCCGAGAAAGCCGCCGCTCTGGTGGGTCCACAGCTTGGCATACAGGCCGTTGCGGGCGAGCAGCGTGGCATGGTCGCCTTCCTCGACGATTCGTCCGCGGTCCATCACGATCAGGCGGTCCATCGCGGCGATGGTGGACAGGCGGTGCGCGATGGCGACGACCGTCTTGCCTTCCATCAGGCGGTAAAGGCTGTCCTGGATCGCGGCTTCCACTTCGCTGTCCAGGGCACTGGTCGCTTCGTCGAGCAGCAGGATGGGCGCGTCCTTCAGCATCACGCGGGCCAGTGCGATGCGCTGGCGTTGACCTCCCGAGAGCTTGACGCCGCGTTCGCCGACATGCGCGTCGTAAGCCTCGCGGCCATGCGCATCGCGCAGGCCGAGGATGAAGCCATGGGCTTCGGCCCTTTGCGCCGCGGCGATCATCTCCGTTTCGGTGGCCGGGGGCCGGCCGTACAGGAGGTTGTCCCGGACGCTGCGGTGCAGCAGGCTGGTGTCCTGGGTGACCATGCCGATCTGTGCGCGCAGGCTGTCCTGCGTGACCAGGGCGATGTCCTGGCCGTCGATCAGGATGCGGCCGGCGTCCAGGTCGTGGAAGCGCAGCAGCAGGTTGACCAGCGTGCTCTTGCCAGCACCGCTGCGCCCGACGAGGCCGATCTTCTCGCCAGGGCGGATGTGCAGGTTCAGGCGCTCCAGGATGGGGTTCCGGCCGTCGTAGCTGAAGCGCACGTCCTCGAACCGGATCTCGCCGTGGCGGGTCTGCAGCGTGCCTGCGCCCGGGCTGTCGACGACGCGGCGCGGTCGGGCCAGGGTGGCGATGCCGTCCTGCACCGTGCCCACGTGCTCGAAGAGCATGGCCATCTCCCACATGATCCAGTGCGAGATGCCGTTCAGGCGCAGGGCCATGGCCGTGGCGGCGGCGACCGCGCCGACGCCGACCAGGCCCTGGGTCCACAGCGCCAGCGCGGTGCCGGCGGTGCCGATGATCAGCGCCATGCTCAGCCCGTGGATCAGCACCTCGAAGCCGGTGGCCAGGCGCATCTGGCGGTGGACGGTGCCCAGGAACTCCTGCATCGCGGTCCGCGCGTGGGCGGCTTCGCGGTGGTCGTGGGCGAAGAGCTTGACGGTGGTGATGTTGGTGTAGGCGTCGGTGATGCGGCCGGTCATCAGGCTGCGCGCGTCCGCCTGCAGCTGCGCCACCCGCGCCAGGCGGGGTACGAAGAACACCAGGCAGGCCAGGTACAGCGCGAGCCAGCCGCCCAGCGGCAACAGCATGGCCGGGTGGAAGCCGCCGACCACCGCGGCCAGCGTGACGAAGTAGATGACGATGAAGACACCGATGTCGCAGACGATCATCCAGGTGTCGCGCACCGCCAGCGCGGTCTGCATCACCTTGGTGGCGATGCGGCCGGCGAAGTCGTCGGCATGGAAGCCCAGGCTCTGCGCCAGCATCAGCCGGTGGAAGTTCCAGCGCAGGCGCATCGGGAAGTTGCCGGCCAGCGCCTGCTGCTTGAACAGGCTCTGCAGCGCCACCAGGACCAGGCTGGCCGCCAGCACCGCGGCCAGGGCCAGCAGCCGGGGCCGCTCGTCCGTCCACAGCCGCTGGGGCTGGACCTGGCCGAGCCAGTCGACGATGCGGCCCAGCATCGCGAACAGCAACGCCTCGAAGACGCCGATGGCGGCGGTGCACAGCACCATCGCCGCGATGTAGCGGCGCAGGCCGTGGCTGGCCGCCCACAGAAAGGGCCAGAAGCGCGCCGGCGGTGTGGGCGGCGGCGCCTCGGGGAAGGGGTCGACGAGGCGCTCGAACCAGGCGATCACGCGGCGGCTCCGGACGGTGGATCAGCGCGCCAGCCTAACCGAAACCGGTGGCGGCGCGGTGGCGCCCGGGCCAGGTCCGGGCCGCTGCCGGCCGGCCCGCCGCGTCAGGGCCTCACTCCATCGAGATCTGCTGCTCGCGGATCACCTTGCCCCACTTGGCGTAGTCCTTGGCGACGCGCGCGCCCAGCTGGGCTGGGGCCTCGAAGTGGGCGATGGCGCCGGCCACCAGCAGCTTGTCCTGCGTTTCCTTCTCGGCCAGCACGGCCTTCAGCTCGTTGGACAGGCGCTGCACCACGTCGGCCGGCGTCCCCGGGGGCGCCACCAGGCCGCCCCAGCTCACCGCGTCGAAGCCGGCGAAGCCCTGCTCGGACACGGTCTTGACGTCCGGGATCACGCTGACGCGCAGCGGCGAGCCCACCGCGATCGCGCGCAGCTTGCCCGACTGGATGTGCGGCAGCGCGGCGACCAGGTCGGCGTACATCAGCGGCACCTGGCCGGCCACGGTGTCGGTGATGGCCGGCGCGCCGCCGCGGTAGGGCACGTGGACCATCTGGAACTTGCCCAGCTGCTGCAGCAGCTCCATGCTCAGGTGGCCGAAGCTGCCCGGTCCCGAGCTGGTGTAGTTCAGCTTGCCGGGCTGGGCCTTGGCATGGGTGATCAGGCGCTGCAGGTCGGTGACGTTGGGCATCTGCTGCGGGTTGACGACGACGACGATGGGCAGGTCGTAGACGGTGGCCACCGGCACGAAGTCCTTCACCGTGTCGTAGCCGGCCTTCTTGTACAGGTGCGGCGCCAGCATCGTCGGCGTGGCCAGCATCATCAGCGTGTAGCCGTCGCCCGGCGCCTTGGCCACCTGGGCGGCGGCGATGGACCCCGAGGCGCCGGCGCGGTTCTCGACCAGCACCTGCTGCTTCAGCCGCTCGGCCAGGCGCTGGCCGACGATGCGCGAGGCGGTGTCGGTGGGGCCGCCGGGCGGGAAGGGCACGACCAGCTTGATCGGCTTGGCGGGCCAGGCCTGGGCGAAGGCGCTGCCGGCCACCAGGGGCAGGGCGCAGGCCAGCAGGGCGCGGCGGGACAGACGGGTCCAACGGGAAACACGGGTCACGGTGTACGACTCCAGGAACGGAACACAAGGGGGGACGGAGGAAACGGCGCGCCGTCACACCGGCCGCCGGGCAGGCGGGGTGTGCGGTGACCGCTGGGGGGACAAGGGGGGGCGCTGGCCGGGCGGGGCGGTGGTCGGGCAATCGGGCCGGCAATCGGGCTGTGCCGGCCGAGGCTGGAGCGCGGCGGGTGGGCCGCGCCGGCATGAGCGAAAAACTCTCAGCCTCTCAGATCACGCCACGGGCCTTCAGCGCGTCCAGGCGGGCCTGGTCGAGGCCGAGCACGCTGCCCAGCACCTCGCGCGTGCCTTCGCCCAGGCCCGGCGGGGCGCTGCGCACCGGCAGGCGCTGGCCGTCCAGGCGGTAGGGCGGCGCCAGCACGTGGGTGCTGCCGGCCACCGGGTGCGGCTGCTCGGTGACCAGGCCGGCCTGGGCCGTGCGGCGCGAGGTCAGCGCGTCGAACAGGCCCAGCACCTCGCCGCTGGGGATGCCGGCGGCCTGCAGCCGCGGCAGCAGCTGGGCGCGGCTGCGGGCGCGCAGCTCCTTCAGGATCTCGGGCAGCAGCGCCTCGCGGTGCTGGCCCCGGCCCAGGTTGGTCTGGAAGCGCTCGTCGGCCCACAGGTCCGGCCGCTCGATGACCTGCACGCAGAAGCGCTCGAACTGGGCGTTGTTGCCCACGGCCACGATCAGCGGGCCGTCGGCGGCGTCGAACATGCCGTAGGGCACGATGGACGGGTGGGCGTTGCCGTAGCGCGGCGGGTCCTTCTGCATCAGCAGCGCTTCCAGGCCGTAGTAGGCGCTGATCATCAGGCCGCAGTCGTACAGCGCCATCTCGACGTGGCGGCCGTGGCCGGTCTTCTCGCGCTCGTACAGCGCGGCCAGCACGGCCTGGGCGGCGTACATGCCGGTGAACATGTCCACCGCGGCGACGCCGAACTTCAGCGGTGCCTGGCCGGCTTCGCCGTTGATGGACATCAGGCCTGCTTCGCCCTGAATCACCAGATCGTAGCCCGGGCGCGCGGCCTCGGGGCCGTGGCGGTCGTAGCCCGAGACCGAGCAGTAGACGACGTCGGGCCGCACCGCGCGGATCTGCTCGTAGCCCAGGCCCAGGGACTCGGCGCCGCCGAACTTGAAGTTCTGCAGCACCACGTCGCAGTGGCGGGCCAGGTCGCGCACGATCTGCTGGCCCTCGGGCGTCTGCAGGTCGACGGTGACGGACCGCTTGTTGCGGTTCATGCTGTTGAAGTAGGCGGTCTCGGTGTCGCCCACGCGCAGGCCCCAGTCGCGGGTGTCGTCGCCGCGCTTCGGGTGCTCGACCTTGATCACCTCGGCGCCGAAGTCGCCCAGCACCATGCCGCACAGCGGGCCGGCCAGCACGCGGGACAGATCGAGCACGCGAACGCCGGCCAGCGGTTGCATGGGGGAAGCGAGGGACATCTGAGGAGCTCCGCGAACAGGGGGTTGACGGCTATTGTGTCCGCGGGAAAACCCCCAAATCCGCTCGCCGGGCGTGAAAAAAGCCCGCCGAAGCGGGCTGGGGTCGGCGCCCGGACAGGCACTGTCCGGTGACCCTTTCGGCCTTGGCTTACGCCAGGGCGGCAAGGCCCCGACACGGCGCGACAGGGGTCTGAAGCCCCGGCCGCGGCGGCCCGGTCAGCCGGTGGCGACGCCGGCGCGCTCCAGCATCGCGTGCAGCAGCACGTTGCAGCCGGCCTCGATGTCCGCCGGCTGGGCGTCCTCGATCTCGTTGTGGCTGATGCCGTCCTTGCAGGGGATGAAGATCATCCCGGCCGGGGCCAGCCGCGCCATGTAGACCGCGTCGTGGCCGGCGCCGCTGACCGCGGGCATGTGGCTGTAGCCCAGGGCCTCGGCGGCGCGCTCCACCGCGTTGACGCAGTCGGGGTGGAAGGGCTGGGCCGGGTAGTGCGACACCGGCGTGATCTCGATGGACAGGCCGCTGTCGGCGGCCAGCTTCGCGGCGACGGCGCGGATGTCGGCGTCCATCGCGTCGCACAGCGCGTCGCTGGCGTTGCGCAGGTCGATGCTGAACTTCACCCGCCCGGGGATCACGTTGCGGCTGTTCGGGTGCACCTGCACCATGCCCACGGTGCCGCGGCCATGCGGCGGGTGGCGGTGGGCGCAGGCCACCACCTGCTGCATCAGCGTGGTGGCCACCTGCAGCGCGTCCTTGCGCAGGTGCATCGGCGTGGGGCCGGCGTGGGCCTCCATGCCGGTGACCACGCAGTCGTACCAGCGGATGCCCAGCACGCCGGTGACCACGCCGATGGTCTTGCCGTGGTCCTCCAGCACCGGGCCCTGCTCGATGTGGGTCTCGAAGTAGCAGCCGATCGGGTGGTCGCCGGGCTCCTGATCGCCGATGTAGCCGATGCGCTCGAGCTCGCCCTTGACCGTCCTGCCCTCGGTGTCGGTGGCGGCGTAGGCGGTCTCCAGCGTGAAGGCCTTGGCGAACACGCCCGAGCCCATCATCACCGGCACGAAGCGCGAGCCTTCCTCGTTGGTCCACCAGGCCACCTCGATCGGCGCCTCGGTCTCGATGCCGGCGTCGTTGAGGGTGCGCACCACCTCCAGCCCGGCCAGCACGCCGTAGTTGCCGTCGAACTTGCCGCCGGTGGGCTGGGTGTCGATGTGGCTGCCGGTCATCACCGGCGGCAGGGCGTTGTTGCGGCCGGGCCGGCGCAGGAAGCCGTTGCCGATCTTGTCGATGGTGACCGTCATGCCGGCCTCGCGGGCCCAGCGGCTGACCAGGTCGCGGCCCTGCTTGTCCAGGTCGGTCAGCGTCAGGCGGCAGACGCCGCCCTTCTCGGTGGCGCCGATGCGCGCCAGCTCCATCAGGCTGTCCCAGAGCCGGGCGCCGTTGACGCGCAGGCCCTGGAGCTTCTCGGGCAGCGGGGTGGTCTTCATGTCCATGGGGTTCTCCTGCAGGCCTTAGCGCCTCAACGGGCCACAGGCAAGGGTTGTTCCAGCGCCGCCTTGCGCGCCAGCGGCGCGAACTGCGGCGCGAAGGGCGGGCGCTTGACGTACTGGCCGGCACCGCGCACCGCGCGCAGGTCGCCGTCGGCCCAGGCGACGTGGCCGCGGGTCAGCGTGTGCGTGGCCTTGCCCTGCACCGTCATGCCCTCGAAGATGTTGTAGTCGCCCAGCGAGTGCTGGGTCTTGACCGACAGCGTCTGCGTGGCGGCCGGGTCCCACAGCACCAGGTCGGCGTCGGCGCCGGCGGCGACCACGCCCTTGGCCGGGTACAGGTTGAACAGCTTGGCCGCGTTGGCCGAGGTGATGGCGACGAACTCGCTGGGCGTGAGCTTGCCGCCGTTGACGCCCTCGTGCCACAGCACGGCCAGGCGCTCCTCGACACCGCCGGTGCCGTTGGGGATCAGGCTGAAGTCGTGGCGGCCGGCGGCCTTCTGCTCGGCGCAGAAGGTGCAGTGGTCGGTGGCGGTGGTGTGCAGGCTGCCGGACTGCAGGCCGCGCCACAGCATCTGGCCATGGCCCTTGGACCGGAACGGCGGGCTCATCACATGGGCCGCGGCCTTGGTGAAGTCGGGGTCGCGGTAGACGCTGTCGTCGACCACCAGGTGGCCGGCCAGCACCTCGCCGTAGACGCGCTGGCCGCGGGCGCGGGCGCGGGCGATGGCTTCGGCGCTTTCGGCGCAGCTGACGTGGACCACGTAGATCGGCACGTTCAGCACGTCGGCGATGGCGATGGCGCGCTGCGCGGCCTCGGCCTCCACCGCCGGCGGGCGCGACAGCGGGTGGCCCTCGGGCCCGAGGATGCCCTTGGCCTTCATCTCGGCCTGCAGCAGGTAGACCAGCTCGCCGTTCTCGGCGTGCACCGTGGGCATGGCACCCAGTTCCAGCGCGCGGCGGAAGCTGTTCACCAGCGTCTCGTCGTCGCACATGATGGCGTTCTTGTACGCCATGAAGTGCTTGAAGCTGTTCACGCCCTCCTCGTGCACCAGCGTGCCCATGTCGCGGTGCACGGTCTCGTCCCACCAGGTCACGGCGACGTGGAAGCTGTAGTCGCTGGCCGACTTCTCCGCCCAGCCGCGCCACTTGCGGTAGGCGTCCATCAGCGGCTCCTGCGGGTCGGGGATGACGAAGTCGATGATGGTGGTGGTGCCGCCGGCCAGCGCCGCGGCGGTGCCGCTGTAGAAGTCGTCGCGCGTGACCGTGCCCATGAAGGGCAGCTGCATGTGGGTGTGCGGGTCGATGCCGCCGGGCATCACGTAGCGGCCGTCGGCGTCCAGCGTTTCGGTGCCGGCCGGCACGGCCAGGTCGCTGCCGACGGCGGCGATCTGGCCGTCGGCGACGAGCACATCGGCCCGGAACTCGCGGTCGGCGTTGACGACGGTGCCGCCGCGGATCAGCAAGGGTTTCATCGCGCGCTCCTGCTCAGGATGGGCTGAAAGGGGAATGGGGCATGGTGGTGCGCCGGGGCTGCGCCGTCAACCGGCGCGCACCCCGGCGCATGGCCGGGCTCAGGCCGGCTCGGCGGCCTGGCGCATCGGGTTGTTCGGGTGCGCCGTCCAGTTCAGCGGCTGGGCGCTGACCGGCTGCTGCGTGCGCCGGTCCAGCTCGCCCGGGGCCAGCGGCCGCAGCGTGATGCACTCGGGCACCGGGCAGACCGTGACGCACAGGTTGCAGCCCACGCATTCCTCCTCCTTGACCTCGAACCAGCGCTGGCCGTCCTTGGTCGCGGTGATGGCCTGGTGCGAGGTGTCCTCGCAGGCGATGTGGCAGCGGCCGCACTGGATGCACTTGTCCTGGGCTATCTGCGCCTTCACCGTGGCGTTGAGGTTCAGGAACTGCCAGTCGGTGACGGTGGGCAGGGCGCGGCCCTGGAAGTCGGCGGTGGTCTTGAAGCCCATCTCGTCCATGTAGTTGGACAGGCCGTCGGCCATCTCCTGCACGATCTTGAAGCCGTAGACCATGGCCGCGGTGCAGACCTGCACGTTGCCGGCGCCCAGCGCGAGGTAGTCCAGCGCGTCGCGCCAGCTGCCCACGCCGCCGATGCCGCTGATCGGGATGCCGGCGGTCTCGGGGCTGCGGCCGATCTCGGCCACCATGTTCAGCGCGATGGGCTTGACGGCCGGGCCGCAGTAGCCGCCGTGGCTGCCCATGCCGGCGGTGGCCGGGCTCATCGTCAGCGTGGCCGGGTCCACGCCCATGATGGAGTTGATGGTGTTGATCAGGCTCACCGCGTCGGCGCCGCCGCGCTTGGCCGCGGCCGCGGGCTTGCGGATGTCGGTGATGTTGGGCGTCAGCTTCACGATCACCGGCAGCTTGCTGTACTGCTTGCACCAGGCGGTGACCATCTCGATGTACTCGGGCACCTGGCCCACCGCGGCGCCCATGCCGCGCTCGCTCATGCCGTGCGGGCAGCCGAAGTTCAGCTCGATGCCGTCGACGCCGGTGTCCTCGACCATCGGCAGGATGGCCTTCCAGGCGGCTTCGGTGCAGGGCACCATGATGCTGGCGATCAGCGCGCGGTCGGGCCACATCCGCTTGACCTCGCGCATCTCGGCCAGGTTGACGGCCAGCGGCCGGTCGGTGATCAGCTCGATGTTGTTGAAGCCCAGCAGCTTGCGGTCGGGCGTCAGCAGCGCGCCGTAGCGCGGGCCGCTGACGTTGACCACCGGCGGCCCGTCCTCGCCCAGCGTCTTCCAGACCACGCCGCCCCAGCCGGCCTCGAAGGCACGGTGGACGTTGTAGGCCTTGTCGGTGGGCGGGGCGCTGGCCAGCCAGAAGGGGTTGGGGCTGCGGATGCCGGCGAAGTGGTTGGTGAGGTCGGCCATGGTGGGGCTCCGTCGGCGGGTCAGGCGGTGGGTTGGGCGGCCGCCTTGGCGGCCAGGTGGGCGTGGATGGCGGCGGCGGCGCGCTTGCCGTCCTCCACCGCTTCGACCGTCAGGTCGCGGCCGCCGAGCCGGCAGTCGCCACCGGCGAACAGGCCGGGCACCGCGGTGCGGCCGTCGCCTTCGGCGACGATGCGCCCGCCCTGCAGCGCCAGGCCGGTGCCGGCCAGCAGGCCGCTGTCCAGCTGCTGGCCGATGGCCAGCAGCACCTGGTCGGCGGCCAGGGTCTCGTGCTGGCCGGTGGACTGCAGCCGGCCGTCCACCAGCGCCTGGCGGGTGAAGCGCACGGCCACCGCGTGGCCCTCGTGGCCCAGCACCGCGTCGGGCGCCAGCCAGTGGTGCAGCGTGACGCCGTGGGTCTGCGCCCAGTCGCGCTCAGCGGCCGAGGCGCCCATCTGCTCGGGGCCGCGGCGGTAGACCATGTGCACGGTCTCGGCGCCCAGCAGCTTGCTCTGCACCGCGGCGTCCACCGCGGTCATGCCGCCGCCGACCACCACCACGCGGCGGCCCACCGGGATCGCGCCCTTGTCGGGCGCCTGGCGCAGCTCGGCGATGAAGTCCACCGCGTCGCGCACGCCCTTCAGGTCGGCGCCGGCCACGGCCAGCGTGTGGGTGCCGGCCAGGCCGATGGCCAGGAAGACGGCGTCGTACTCGGCGCGCAGCGCGTCGAGCTGGGTGGCCTCGGTCAGGCGCCAGCCGCTGCGCAGCGTGATGCCGCCGATGCCCAGCAGCCAGTCCAGCTCGCGCTGGGCGAAGTCGTCGGCCATCTTGTAGGTGGCCAGGCCGTACTCGTTGAGGCCGCCGCCCTTGGCCCGGGCGTCGTGCACCACCACCTCGTGGCCGCGGCGGGCCAGGCCCACCGCGCAGGCCAGGCCGGCCGGACCGGCGCCGACCACGGCCACGCGCTGGCCGGTGGCCGCGGCGCGCGGGAACAGCGTGCCGATCGGCCGGTCCATCACCGCGTCCACCGCGTAGCGCTGCAGGCGGCCGATCTCCACCGGCTTGCCTTGCTGGGTGGTGCGCACGCAGACCTGCTCGCACAGCTCCTCGGTGGGGCAGACGCGGGCGCAGGTGCCGCCCAGCGGGTTGGCCTCGAGGATGGCCTTGGCCGCGCCGCGCAGGTTGTCCTCGGCGATGCGGCGGATGAAGCTGGGCACGTCGATGCCGGTGGGGCAGGCGGTGGCGCAGGGCGCGTCGTGGCAGTACAGGCAGCGCTCGGCCTCGACCAGGGCCTGGGTGCGGCTCAGGCGCGGTGCCGCGTCGGCGAAGTGCTGGGCGTACTGGGCCGGCTCGAGCCGGGCGGGGCGGACATCGGGCCCGGTGGCGGGCAGGGGAGAGGCAGACACGCGGGGGCGCTCCTGCAGGCGCCGGGCGGATGGTGGCCCGGATGCACCGAGAATCTGACCGTTTGGTCAAGATTTCGGCGGATATTAGGCAACTGCCGTGCCAGGTGGCGACCCCGGACAAACCCCGGTCGCGGGCGGCCGGCACCGCCGGCGGCGCACGCGGGCAGGGCGCAGATGCGCCGCGTGCTGCCCCGCGCTGGGGCGCGGCACCGCGACGGGGCGGGGCGGGGCCGCGCGGCGCGGCAGGTGGCGGTCCGGCGCCAGTGCGGACCCGGGGCGGGCAGCGCAGCCGGTCGCGCGGGGCCTCAGCCCGCGGCGGGGGTCGGGTTGGCGGCCGGGGTGGTGGCCGGGGCGCTGTCCGTGCCGGGCAGGCCCGCGTGCCCGGCCTGCCGCTGCCGCGCGCGGCGCCATTGCCGGTCGGACCGGAAGCCGGCCAGCGCGGCCGCCTGGCCGCCGCGGGCACCGCGCTCGCGCGCCTGCTGGGCCAGGGCCAGGCGCACATGGGCGACGTAGTCGCGCGGCGCCAGGCCGCAGTCCGTGCGGAACAGCCGGGCCAGGTGGCGCGGCGTGACATGGGCCACCGCGGCCAGGGCCTCGGCCGTCCAGTCGGCGCCGGGCTGCTCGGCCACCGCGTCCTGCACGCGGTGCACCGCCGGGTGCAGGTGGTCGCGGAAGGCCAGCAGCGGCGAGCGCTGCGGGTCGGTGCCCGGGCGCCGGCCGGCCGCCACCATCACCTGGGCCACCGTGGCGGCCAGCGCGCCGCCGCCGGCCTGGGCGATGCAGTGCAGCGCCAGGTCGATGCCGGCGGTGATGCCGGCCGAGCTGAGCAGGGCGCCGTCCTCCACCCACACCCGGTTGGCCTGCACGCGGGCGCCGGGCGCGACGCGGGCCAGGTCGTCCAGCAGCTCGTGGTGGGTGGTGCAGCTGCGGCCGGCCAGCAGCCCGGCGTCGGCGGCCAGCAGCGCGCCCACGCACACCGTCAGCAGCCGGTGCGGCGACGCGCTGCCCTGGGCCAGCACCGGTGGCAGCGTGCTCGCCAGCCACTGCCGCGCCGCCAGCCAGGCGCCCTGACGGCGCAGCACCTGGGGCAGCTCGCCGGGCCGGCCCAGCAGCACCACCCAGCTGGGCTGCACCAGCCGCTCGGGCAGCGGCGCGATGCCGGCCAGCGCCAGGCCGACCGACGAGACCGCCTGCGGCTCGGGTCCGACGTAGCGCAGCTGGAACAGCGGCGGCTGCCCCTTGCGCTGCAGCGCCTGGTTGGCCAGGCGGAAGGCCTCGGCCGGGCCGGCCAGGTCCAGCAGCAGGGTGTCCGGCAGCACCAGGAACAGCACGTCGATCATGGCCGCATCATGCCGCCGCGGGCGCGTCGGCGGTGGCGCGGGCCAGCGCCTGCTCGACCGTGCACAGCGTCGCGAAGCGGCCGGCCAGCACGGTGGCGGTGCGTTGCCTGATCTGGGCCGCGGTGAGGGTGTCGCCCTCGGGCGTGGCCATGTCGAAGGTCAGCGTCGCGCCGGGCACGAAGTCCACCGTCCAGCCCTCGTCGCTGGCGTGGCGGGTGGTGGTCTCGCAGCACTGCTCGGTGCGGATGCCGGCGACGATCAGCCGGGTGATGCCCTGCTGGTGCAGCCACACGCCCAGGCCGGTGCCGACCAGCGCGCTGTGGCGGTGCTTGTCCACGCGCAGCGCGGCGTCGACCGGCGCCAGGCCGTCCAGCGGGCGGACCAGTCCGCTCTCCGGCGCGAAGGGGTTGTCGGCCCGGCGCGGGCCGTCGCTGTGGAAGACCTGCACCACCGGCACGCCTTGCGCGGCACAGCCGGCGAGCAGGGCGTTGGTCTGGCGCAGGAAGTCGGCGCGGTCGGCTTCGGACGCCGTGGACCAGTAGGGGCGGTGGACGAAGGATTGCTGGACGTCGATCAGCAGCAGGGCGGTGGGCATGGGGGCCTCCTGGGTGAAGAGGCGTCCATGGTCCTGCGGCGGCGGCGGCCGCGCAGCGCCGCGGGCGGACCGATGGCGGTCGGGAACGGACATCGTGGCCGGCCGGGGCAGCCGCCACCCCACGCATCGGCCGGCGCCGCGCGCCGCAGCGGCTGGCGGCCCTCAGCCGCCCTGGGCCAGCCCGGCCACGCCCTGGTGCGCGGCCTCCAGGCCCTGGGCCAGCACCTGCTGCTTCCAGGCCGGGGTGTCGGTGTAGAAGGCGTCGCGCACCTGGCGGCGGATGGCGGCGCGCTGCGGCGCGGCCAGCTCGGGGTGGTTCTCGGCCCACTGGTCGGCGCGCAGCGCGTCCAGCACCTCGGCCAGCGGCACGGTGCCGTACTCCAGCGCGATGCCGGTGTACTCGGCCTGCGGGCATTCCTGCGGCGCAGCGCTCCACATCAGGCCGGTCAGCGGCGCGCTGGTGGAGGTGCCGTCGTAGATCGAGGTGATGGCCCGGCCGTCCGGCCCGCCCCACCAGGCGCGGGCGCGGGCGATGGCCGCGGCGTCGTCGCCGCCGGCGTAGATGCGCTCGCCGACACCGCTGGGGCCCAGGCCGGTGTGCAGGTCGATCCAGCCCAGGCGGCGGCAGCGGCGGCCGTGGTCCTGCAGCACGTGGCGCAGGGTCTGGTGGCTCCAGGTCGGGTCCTGGCCGCCGAAGAACAGGCCCTCGGGGTGGTGGTACTGGCCGGCCGACAGCGCGCGCTGCCAGGCGGCCATGCCGCGCTGGGCGATGTAGTCGGCCACCGCCTGCTGCACCGCGGGGCTGGGCGGCCAGTCGCGCGGCACCACCAGGTGGGCCACCTCGTCGTACTCGGCGTTGCGCGGCAGCGGGCGGTGGAAGTCCTGGAAGTTGCGGTTCAGGTCCACGTTCTCCTGGGTGGTGCGGCGCCACCAGGAGAAGCCGTGGGGGTTGAGCGCGTGGACGTAGAGCAGGGCCACGCCGCCGGCGCGCGCGGCGCGGCGCAGCGCGTCGTCGGCCAGCAGCGCGACCTGCACGCCCGAGCCGCAGAAGCCCTCGACGCCGTGGCAGGCCGAGCTGATCACCAGCACCGCCGGCGCGTCGGCCGGGCCGTCGCGCACCACGTCCATCGCCAGCGCCTCGCCGTCGTGGCCCAGCAGCGGGTGGGGGTGGCTGTGCACCGCCAGGCCGGCCGCGTCGGCGGCGGCGAGGAACTTGGCGCGCGCCTCGGCGTAGGTCTGCGAAAAGGTGTCGGTCATGCGGGGTGCGGCGGCGAGCGGGCGGGTCAGCGGGGGGTGTTGAGCCAGGCCTCGGCCAGGCGCACCCAGGCGGTGGCGCCCAGCGGGATCAGGTCGTCGTTGAAGTCGTAGCTGGGGTTGTGCAGCATGCACGGGCCCAGGCCGTGGCCGCCCTGGCGGTGGGCGCCGTCGCCGTTGCCGATCATGAAGTAGCAGCCGGGCTTTTCCAGCAGGTAGTAGCTGAAGTCCTCGGCGCCCATCGTCGGCTCGAAGTCCAGCACGTTCTCCGGGCCCACCACCTCGCCCAGCACGCGGCGGGCGAACTCGGTCTCGGCGGCGTGGTTGACGGTGGGCGGGTAGTTGCGCACGAAGCTGAACTCGCAGTCGCAGCCGTAGGCCGCGGCGATGGACCGGGCCATCGCGCCCATGCGCTGCTCGATCATGTCCAGCACCTCGGTGGTGAAGGTGCGCACCGTGCCTTCCATCGTGCACAGCTCGGGGATCACGTTGGTCGCCTCGCCGGTGTGGATCATCGTCACCGAGATCACGCCGGTGTCGATCGGCCGCAGGTTGCGGCTGATGATGGTCTGGAAGGCCTGAACCATCGCGGCGGCGGCGGGCACCGGGTCCACGCCCAGGTGGGGCATCGCGCCGTGCGCGCCCTTGCCCTTGATGCGGATCTCGAACTCGTTGCTCGACGCGTAGCAGGGCCCGTCCTTCAGCGCGAACTGGCCCACCTTCAGCCCGGGCCAGTTGTGCGCGCCGAACATGGCCTCCATCGGGAACAGCTTGAACAGGCCGTCCTTGATCATCTCGCGCGCGCCGCCGCCGCCCTCTTCGGCCGGCTGGAACACCAGGTAGACGGTGCCGTCGAAGTGGCGGTGCTGCGCCAGGTGCTTGGCCGCGGCCAGCAGCATCGCGGTGTGGCCGTCGTGGCCGCAGGCGTGCATCTTGCCGGCGTGCTTGCTGGCGTGGGCGAAGGTGTTGCCCTCGGTCACCGGCAGCGCGTCGATGTCGGCGCGCAGGCCGACGGCGCGGTCCGAGCTGCCGTTCTTGACGATGCCCACCACGCCGGTGGTGCCCAGGCCGCGGTGCACCGGGATGCCCCAGCCGGTCAGCGTCTGGGCGATCAGGTCCGAGGTGCGCTGCTCCTGGAAGCACAGCTCGGGGTGGGCGTGGATGTCGCGCCGCAGCGCGGTGATGGCGGCCGCATCGGCCAGGATGGATTCGATCAGGCGCATGGTGCAGTCTCCGGGGGGCGCAGGTCCGTCGGCGGGCCCGGCGGCGTGCGCACGGTATCGGTGCGGTTCAGTGTACGCCGCGGGCTTGGGCCCGGTGGGTGCAGGGCCGTCGCCAGCCCCCGCACCCGCCTGTGCAATAGTTGTTCCATGAACGAAGCCGCCCTCGCCCAGCCCGCTGCCGACACCCGCGTGGTGCGCGGCGCCTGCCCGCACGACTGCCCGGACACCTGCGCGCTGAAGGTCACGGTCGAGGCCGGCCGCGTCGTCAAGGTGGCCGGCGACCCCGACCACCCGCCGACCCACGGCGCGCTGTGCACCAAGGTCAGCCGCTACCCCGAGCGCACCTACCACCCCGAGCGCGTGCTGACGCCGCTCAAGCGCACCGGGCCCAAGGGCGCCGGCCAGTTCACCCCGGTGTCCTGGGACGAGGCGCTGGCCGACATCGCCGCCCGCCTGGCCGCCATCGCCGCGCGCGACCCGCAGGCCATCGTGCCCTACAGCTACGCCGGCACCATGGGCCTGCTGCAGAGCGAGGGCATGGCGGCGCGCTTCTTCCACCGCCTGGGCGCGTCGCTGCTGGACCGCACCATCTGCGCCAGCGCCGGTGGCGAGGCCCTGGCCGCCACCTACGGCGGCAAGCTCGGCATGCACCTGGAGGACTACGCGCATGCCAAGCTGATCCTGATCTGGGGCAGCAACTCGATCGCCAGCAACCTGCACTTCTGGACCTTCGCCCAGCAGGCCAAGCGCGCCGGCGCGAAGCTGGTGTGCATCGACCCGCGGCGCACCGAGACGGCCGAGAAGTGCCACGAGCACCTGGCCATCCTGCCCGGCACCGACGGCGCGCTGGCCCTGGGCATCGCCCACGAGCTGATCAGCCACGGCTGGCTGGACCAGGACTACATCGACCGCCACGTCAGCGGCTTCGAGGCGCTGCGCGACGAGGCCCTGCAGTGGCCGCCCGAGCGCGTGGCCGCCACCTGCGGGCTGGACGCCGACGCGGTGCGCCGGCTGGCGCGCGACTACGCCGGCACCCGGCCGGCGGCGATCCGCCTGAACTACGGCATGCAGCGCTGCCACGGCGGGGGCAACGCGGTGCGCCTGGTGGCGATGCTGCCCTGCCTGACCGGTGCCTGGCGCGAGCGCGGCGGCGGGCTGCTGCTGTCGTCCTCGGGCTGGTTCGCCGACGCGGTGGACGGCGCGGCGCTGCAGCGGCCCGACCTGGCGGAGGCCGTGTACGGGCCCGCGGCCCTGGGGCGCCGGCCGCGCACGATCAACATGAGCACCATCGGCGACGACCTGCTGCGCGACGCCTCGCCCGGCTTCGGGCCGAGGATCGAGGCGCTGGTGGTCTACAACAGCAACCCGGTGGCGGTGGCGCCCGAGTCGGCCAAGGTGGTGGCGGGCTTCCAGCGCGACGACCTGTTCACCGTGGTGCTGGAGCACTTCCTGACCGACACCGCCGACCACGCCGACTACGTGCTGCCGGCCACCACCCAGCTGGAGCACCTGGACGTGCACACCAGCTACGGCCACACCTACGTGCTGCTGAACCAGCCGGCGATCGCGCCGCTGGGCCAGGCCAAGCCCAACACGCAGATCTTCCGCGAGCTGGCCGCGCGCCTGGGCTTCAACGAGCCCTGCTTCCAGGACAGCGACGAGGTGCTGGCCCGCCAGGCCGTGCCCGCGCTGGACTTCGCCCAGCTGCAGCAGCAGGGCTGGGTCAAGCTGCCGCTGCCGGCGCTGCCCTTTGCCGACGGCGGCTTCCGCACGCCCGACGGCAAGGCCCGCGTGCTGGTGCCCGGGCTGGGCGCGCCGGGCTACGTGCCGCCCTACGAGAGCCCGGCCTCGGCGCCGGCGCTGGCCGCGCGCTACCCGCTGGCGATGATCTCGCCGCCGGCGCGGCACTTCCTCAACTCGACCTTCGTCAACGTCAAGAGCCTGCGCAGCATCGAGGGCGAGCCGCTGCTGGAGATCCACCCCGACGACGCCGCCGCCCGCGGCATCGCCGACGGCGCCCTGGTGCGCGTGTTCAACGACCGCGGCAGCCACCACTGCAAGGCCGCGGTGGCCAGCGGCCGGGCGCGGCCGGGCGTGGTGCACGGCCTGGGCGTGTGGTGGCGCAAGCTGGGGGTGGACGGCACCAACGTCAACGAGCTGACCAGCCAGCGCCTGACCGACATCGGCCGCGCGCCGACCTTCTACGACTGCCTGGTCGAGGTGGCGCCGGCTTGAGCGCGCGGTGAGCACGCGGGCTTCGGTGCCGGCACGCCGGCTCGGGCGTGCGGTGGGGGCGGCCCTGCTGCTGGCGGCCCTGGCCGGCTGTGCCGGCGGCAGCGACGGCAGCCTGGGCTACTACGCCCAGTCGCTGCGCGGCCACCTCGACCTGCTGCAGCGCGCCCGCCCGATGGACGACTGGCTGGCCGACCCGGCCACGCCGCCGGCGCTGCGCGAGCGGCTGCAGCTGGCCCAGCGCCTGCGCCGCTTCGCCGTCACCGACCTGGCCCTGCCCGACAACCCCAGCTACACCCGCTACGCCGACCTGGGCCGGCCGGCCGTGGTCTGGAACGTGGTGGCCGCCCCCGAGCTGTCGCTGCAGCCCAGGACCTGGTGCTTCCCGGTGATGGGCTGCGTCGGCTACCGCGGCTACTTCGACCGCGCCGCCGCCGAGGCCGAAGGCGCGCGCCTGCGCGCCGAGGGCTGGGAGGTGGCCGTCTACGGCGTGCCGGCCTACAGCACGCTGGGCTGGACCAACTGGCTGGGCGGCGACCCGCTGCTCAACACCTTCGTGCAGGGCGGCGAGGCGGCGCTGGCGCGGCTGCTGTTCCACGAGCTGGCGCACCAGGTGGTCTACGCCGACGGGGACACCGCCTTCAACGAGTCCTACGCCACCGCGGTCGAGCGCCTGGGGCTGGCGCGCTGGCAGGCGGCCACCGGCGGCGGCGCCGAGGACCCGGCGCAGCAGCAGCGCCAGGCCGACTTCCGCACCATCACCCAACGCACCCGCGCGGCGCTGGACGCGCTGTACCGCAGCGACCGGCCCGACGCCGCCAAGCGCGCCGACAAGGCGCGGCTGATGGCCGGGATGCACCAGGCCTTCGCCGCGCTGAAGGCCGCGCCCGGCGGGCCCTGGGCCGGCCACACCGGCTACGACGCCTGGCTGGCGCGGGCCAACAACGCCACGCTGGCCCTGCAGGCCGCCTACGACGGCGGCGTGCCGGCCTTCGAGCGCCTGTTTGCCGAAGGCGGCGGCGACTTCGCCCGCCTGCATGCCGAGGCGCGCCGGCTGGCGGCGCTGCCGCCGGCGCAGCGCCGCCAGGCCTTGCAGGACAATCGCTGAACAGGCGGCAGCACCGACTGCACGACCACTGCCACGAGGGAACCGACGATGTCCGAGATCAGCATCCACCGCGACCACGCCCTGGGCCTGGCGCAGGCGCGCCAGGTGGCGCAGCAATGGGCCGAGGAGGTCGAGCAGAAGTTCGACATGGCCTGCACCGTGCTGGAAGGCGAGACCAGCGACACGGTGGAGTTCACGCGCAGCGGCGTCAAGGGCCGGCTGATCGTCGCGGCCGACCACTTCGACCTGCAGGCCAAGCTGGGCTTCCTGCTCGGCGCCTTCGCCAAGACCATCGAGGGCGAGATCGAGAAGGAGCTCGACAGCCTGCTGGGCGCCGCCGGCAAGGCCGCCAAGGCGGCGGCCAAGTCCGCTGCGAAGAAGAAGTGAGCAGTCGCCGGGCCGCCGGGGGCTTCGCGGCTTACTTCAGCGACTCGATCAGGTCGATGTAGTCCTGCATCGCCTGCTCGGCCGAGGTGCCCTTCAGGCCGTCCCAGGCGTCCCACTTGGCGCGGCCGACGAAGTCGGTGAAGCCCGGGCGCTTGCCCTCCACGTCGCCCACCGTGGCTTGCTTGTACAGCGCGTAGATCTTCAGCAGCGTCGCGTTGTCGGGCTTCTCCGGCAGCTGCTTGCTCTCGGTGACGGCCTTCTCGAACTGGGACTTGAGCTTGGGCATGGACGCTCCTCGGTGTGTGGTGGCTACATGACATTCGCGCTTGACGCGCTGCATGTTACCCAGCATCGTGCTGCGCCAAAGGGGCCGGCGCTAGACCGGCTCCTCCAATGACAACGTCGTCGAGGAGGCACCGATGAACCCCGCCGAGCACCGCATGTCGCGGGTGGACACCGCGTGGCTGCGCATGGACAACGACGTCAACCTGATGATGATCGTCGGCGTCTGGCTGCTCACCCCGGCGATCACGCGGGACGCCTTGCGCGAGCGGGTGCAGCAGCGGCTGCTCACCTACGACCGCTTCCGGCAGGTGGCGGTGGCCGATGCGATGGGGGCGCACTGGGTCGACGATGCCCACTTCGACATCGACCGCCACGTCGTCGTCGAGCGCCTGGCGCGCCGGCGCGGCCAGAGCGAGCGCGCCGCGCTGCAGCAGCGCTGCGGCGAACTGGCCACCACGCCGCTGGACCCGCACCGGCCGCTGTGGCAGTTCCATCTGGTCGAGCACTACGAGGGCGGCTGCGCGCTGATCGTGCGCATCCACCACTGCATCGCCGACGGCATCGCGCTGATCTCGGTGATGAACACCATCACCGACGGCGGCCACGAGCCGCCGCACCGGCCCGAGCTGCGCGAGACCCATGACGCCCACGAGGGCGACTGGCTCAGCGAGGCCGTGGTGCGGCCGCTGACCGGCCTGGCCGTCAAGGCGCTGGACCTCACCGGCAGCGGCATGGCGCGCTCGCTCGAGGCCCTGGCCCACCCGGCGCTGCCGCTGCAGGGCTCGCGCGACCTGGCGCGCATGGGCGCGCAGGTGGTCAGCGACGCCGCCGCGCTGGCGCTGATGGCCGACGACTCGCCCACCCGGCTGAAGGGCGCGCTGTCCGGTCGCAAGGTGGTGGCCTGGGGCGAGCCGATGCCGCTGGACGTGGTCAAGGTCGTCGGCAAGGCGCTGAACTGCTCGATCAACGACGTGCTGCTGGCCTGCGCCTCGGGCGCCATCGGCGGCTGGCTGCGCGCCCAGGGCGACGACACCACCGGCCAGGAGATCCGCGCGATGGTGCCGGTCAACCTGCGGCCGCTGGACCAGGCCTGGCAGCTGGGCAACCGCTTCGGCCTGGCGCCGCTGGTGCTGCCCATCGGCATCGAGAACCCGGTCGAGCGCGTCTACGCGGTGCGCCAGCGCATGGCCCAGCTCAAGGGCAGCTACCAGCCGCTGCTGGCCTTCGGCGTGCTGGCGGCCACCGGGCTGATGGTCAAGCCGGTGCAGGACCTGGTGCTGGGCCTGTTCGCCAAGAAGACCACCGCGGTGATGACCAACGTGCCCGGCCCGCGCGAGCCGCTGAAGTTCTGCGGCGCCACGCTGCGCCAGACCATGTTCTGGGTGCCGGCCTCGGGTGACGTGGGCATTGGCGTCTCGATCCTCAGCTACGGCGGCGGCGTGCAGTTCGGCCTGATCACCGACGCCGCGCTGTGCGACGACCCGCAGGCCATCATCGACCGCTTCGAGCCCGAATTCCAGCAACTGCTGCTGCTGGCGCTGATGCTGCCCTGGGGCGAAGAAGGCGCTGGCCTGGCGCGCGGCTGAGCCCCTTGCGGCGGGCGCGCCGCGGGCCGCTCAGTGCTCGTGCTCGCCGGCGCTGCCGGCGGCGCCGACCTCGGGGATCGCGGGGGCCGGCTGCACCGTCTCCGCATGCGGCGTCGCGGGCAGGTGCTCGCGCTCGTCGGGCTGGCGCGGGCGCATGCCCGCGCGCAGGTAGCGGTTGTGGTGGTTCACCCGCGGCAGGAAGCGCGCCAGCTCCGACAGCGCCATCTGGTAGACGTCGCGCTTGAACTCGATCACCAGCTCCAGCGGCACCCAGTAGTCGTTCCAGCGCCAGGCGTCGAACTCGGGGTGGTCGGTGGCGCGCAGGTCGAGGTCGCTGTCGCGGCCGACCAGGCGCAGCAGGAACCAGATCTGCTTCTGGCCGCGGTAGTGGCCGCGCGCGTCCTTGCGGATGAAGTGGTCGGGCACCTCGTAGCGCAGCCAGTCGCGCGTGCGCGCCAGGATGCGCACGTGCTCGGGCCGCAAGCCGACTTCCTCGTGCAGCTCGCGGAACATCGCCTGCTCCGGCGACTCGCCGTACTTGATGCCCCCTTGGGGGAACTGCCAGGAGTGGGTGCGCAGCCGCTTGCCCCAGAACACCTGGTTGCGCGAGTTGAGCAGGATGATGCCGACGTTGGGCCTGAAGCCTTCCCTGTCGAGCATAATCGAACCCCGAATTCTGTAATTCGGACCATTATTGCACCGGCCTCGTGCGGGCGGCGAACCCTCGCTAACCCGCAGCCCTGCGGGCTGCCGTGCGATGTTGAGACAGGCGCCCACGCCGCCCGGCGGCGCGCCACTCACGGCCCACCACGGCCCGCCACGGGCCGCATCCCGCCTGCCCATGAAAGCCTCCCAGTTCTTCATCTCCACCCTGAAGGAAGCCCCCGCCGACGCCGAGGTCGTGAGCCACAAGCTGATGATGCGCGCCGGCATGATCAAGCGCCTGGGCGCGGGCATCTACAACTACATGCCGATGGGCCTGCGGGTGATCCGCAAGGTCGAGGCCATCATCCGCGAGGAGATGAACCGCGCCGGCGCGGTGGAGCTGCTGATGCCCATCGTCCAGCCGGCCGAGCTGTGGCAGGAGACCGGCCGCTTCGACAAGATGGGCCCCGAGCTGCTGCGGGTGAAGGACCGGCACGAGCGCGACTTCATCATCCAGCCGACCAGCGAGGAGGTGGTCACCGACATCGCCCGCCAGGAGCTGCGCAGCTACAAGCAGCTGCCGAAAAACTTCTACCACATCCAGACCAAGTTCCGCGACGAGCGCCGGCCGCGCTTCGGCATCATGCGCGGCCGCGAGTTCACGATGAAGGACGCCTACTCCTTCGACCGTGACGCCGCCGGCGCCGCCAAGAGCTACGACGCGATGTTCCAGGCCTACAAGCGCATCTTCGACCGCTTCGGCCTGCAGTACCGCGCGGTGGCCGCCGACACCGGCGCCATCGGCGGTGACCTCAGCCACGAGTTCCAGGTCATCGCCGACACCGGCGAGGACGCCATCGTCTACTGCCCGACCAGCGACTACGCCGCCAACATCGAGCTGGCCGAAGGCGTGGCGCCGGCCGCACCGCGCGCCGCGCCCGCCCAGGCGCTGACCAAGACGCCGACGCCGGGCAAGAGCACCTGCGCCGACGTGGCCGCGCTGCTGGGCCTGGATCTGAAGCAGACGGTGAAGAGCCTGGTGCTGGCCAGCGACGAGCTCAACGAGGTCGGCGAGATCGTCAAGACCACCGTCTGGCTGCTGCTGCTGCGCGGCGACCACGACCTGAACGAGGTCAAGGCCGGCAAGCTCGAGGGCCTGAAGAGCGGCTGGCGCTTCGCCACCGTCGGCGAGATCGTCGACCACTTCGGTTGCAAGCCCGGCTACCTGGGGCCGATCGGCCTGAAGCAGCCGGTCAAGGTCATCGCCGACCGCACGGTGGCGGCGATGAGCGACTTCGTCTGCGGCGCCAACGAGGCCGACTACCACCTCACCGGCGTGAACTGGGGCCGCGACCTGCCCGAGCCCGACCTGGTGGCCGACCTGCGCAATGTGCAGGTGGGCGACCCCTCGCCCGACGGCCAGGGCGTGCTGGCCATCCAGCGCGGCATCGAGGTCGGCCATGTGTTCTACCTCGGCACCAAGTACAGCAAGGCGATGAACGCCACCTTCCTCGACGAGACCGGCAAGCCGGCGCTGATGGAGATGGGCTGCTACGGCATCGGCGTCACCCGCATCCTGGGCGCGGCGATCGAGCAGGGTCACGACGAGCGCGGCATCGTCTGGCCGGTGGCGATCGCGCCGTTTGCGGCGGTGATCTGCCCGATCGGCTACGACCGCTCGGCCGAGGTCAAGGCCGCCGCCGACGCGCTGTACGCCGAGCTGATGGCCGCCGGCGTCGACGTGCTGCTGGACGACCGCGGCGAGCGTCCCGGCGCGATGTTCGCCGACTGGGAGCTGATCGGCGTGCCGCAGCGCGTGGTGCTGTCCGACCGCGGGCTCAAGGCCGGCACCGTCGAGTTGCAGGGCCGCCGTGAGGCCGCCGCCACCGCCGCGCCGCTGGCCGAGGCGGCGGCGCTGGTGAAGGCCCGCCTGGCAATATGAGCGGTCTGGCCCGGCGCGCGCTGCTGGTCGGCGCGCTGGCCGGGGCCTGGCTGCCGCCCGCGGCGCGGGCCGGCCGCCAGGCCGAGGAACCGCTGGCCGACGCGGTGCGCACCGCGCTGTCGGCGGCCATCGCCCAGGCGGCGCCGCCGCGGCCGGTGTTCGCCAGCACCGAGGCGCGGCTGGGCTTCCTGCGCTGGCAGGGCGCGATGAGCGAGCGCCTGAAGCGCTACAAGAGCGAGGCCCACACCCGCGTCGAGTTTCTCGAGACGCTGTGGTACGAGGCCACGCGCGCGGGCCTGGAGCCGGCGCTGGTGCTGGGGCTGATCCAGGTGGAGAGCGGCTTCCGCAAGTACGCGATCAGCAGCGCCGGCGCGCGCGGCTACATGCAGGTGATGCCCTTCTGGGCGCGGCTGATCGGCGACGGCGACGCGGCCCGCCTGTTCCACCTGCAGACCAATCTGCGCTTCGGCTGCGTGATCCTGCGCCACTACCTGGACCTCGAGCGCGGCGACCTGTTCCTGGCGCTGGGCCGCTACAACGGCAGCCGCGGCCAGTCGCCCTACCCGGACGCGGTGCTGGCCAACCGGCGGCGCTGGATGGCCTGACCCGCGGCGCGGCGGGCACCGGGGCGAGTCAGCGCAGCCCGGCCCAGGCGCGCGGCGTGGCCGCGCCGGCGCCGGCCAGCTGCAGCACGCGCTCGACGGTGTCGTCCACCAGTTCGTCGATGCTGGCCGGCTTGTTGTAGAAGGCCGGCAGCGGCGGGAAGACGATGCCGCCCATCTCGGTCACCGCGGTCATGTTGCGCAGATGGGCCAGGTTGAACGGCGTCTCGCGCACCAGCAGGATCAGCCGGCGGCGCTCCTTGAGCGTGACGTCGGCGGCGCGGGTCAGCAGGTTGTCGCCGAAGCCGTGGGCGATGGCCGCCAGCGTCTTCATCGAGCAGGGTGCGACGACCATCGCGGCGGTGTCGAAGCTGCCGCTGGCCACGCAGGCGCCGATGTCGCCCGGCGCGTAGGACCGGTCGGCCAGTGCGTCCAGCGCGGCGCGGTCCAGGCCCAGCTCGTGGTGGGCGCTGAGCACGCCGGCCGGCGTGACGACCAGGTGCGTCTGCAACCCGAGCGCGCGCGCGCGCTGCAGCAGGCGCACGCCGTAGACGGCGCCGCTGGCGCCGGTGATCCCGACGACCAGCCGGGCCAACCTAGCCACCCATGCTGCAGGGCAGCATCGTTGACGCAGGCGAACACCCGGACCCAGTGGTCGCCACGGAACCGGCTTTGCCGGGCCGTTGGCGGCCGCCCCCCTGGGGGGGAGCGCCGCAGGCGCTTCGGGGGAGGGTCACTTCCCCAGCAGCTGCTGCAGCTCGCCGGACTGGTACATCTCCATCATGATGTCCGAGCCGCCGACGAACTCGCCGTCGATGTACAGCTGCGGGATGGTCGGCCAGTTGGCGTATTCCTTGATGCCCTGGCGGATCTCGTCGTCCTGCAGCACGTTGACGGTCTGCAGCTCGTTGACGCCGCAGGCCTTGAGCACCTGCACGGCGCGGCCGGAGAAGCCGCACTGCGGGAACTGGGCGGTGCCCTTCATGAACAGGACCACGCGGTGGCCCTTCACGATGCTGTCGATGCGTTGCTGAACGTCACTCATGGCCGATGCCTGGGTCAGGGTTTCCGAGGACCGGTTTATACGGCAAACCGCGGCCCGGGGCCGGCCGGCGGCGGCTTGTCCTGCCGCGGCGCGGGCGCTTGCGCCCGGCGCGCCGCGGGGGTCAGAACGCCAGGCTCATGCCCAGGCGCAGCTGCGGTTGCAGGCGCAGGCCGCCGGTGGCGTCCGCACCGCCGCCCCAGCCCAGGCCGGCTGCGGCCAGGCCCAGGTCGGCGCTGAGGCCCCAGCCGCCCGGCAGGCTGGCGCTGCTGTAGCCGACGCCGGCGTAGGGCTGCGTGCCGCGCGCGTCGGGCTGGGTGCCGCCGGTCGCCGTGGTGCGCAGCGGCACCAGCAGGCCGCCGGTCAGCCGCAGGCCGCCGGTGTCGCCCAGGCGCAGGGTGTTGAACTGGTAGTCGCCCAGCAGGCGCAGGGTCTGGCGCGGGGCCAGCGGCTGCAGCGGTGCGGCCACGCCACGCCAGGCCAGCAGCGGCACCGGGTCGGACTCGAAGCGCGCCTGCCAGGCCGGGCCGCCGAGGCCGGCGGCGGGCGCCGTCAGGCCCAGGCCCTGGGCACCCAGCGGCGCGCTCAAGGTGGCGGCCAGGCCGGCCAGCATCCACAGCAGGGGTCGCATGGTGTCGCTCCTCGGGCAGGTGCGCGGCGCACGGCACGGCGCCGCATGCAGTCCATGCTACGCCCGGCCCGCCGGCCCGTGTGTGCCCAATTGAACCGGCGCGGCGGGCTTGTCCGGGCGATCGGCTGCCGGCGTTCCGGCGCAGCCTTGCGCGGGGCTGCGGTCGGCGCTCAGGGCAGGCGGCCGCCGGTGCAGCGGGCGTGGCCGCCCAGGTCGTGGCGGTGCTGCACGTCGGTGAAACCGGCCTCGCGCAGCAGCGCGGCCACCGCGCCGGCCTGGTCCCAGCCGTGCTCCAGCAGCAGCCAGCCGCCGGGGGCCAGGTGCGCCGGCGCGCCGGCGACGATGGCGCGCAGCGCGTCCAGGCCGTCGCCGCCGGGGGTCAGCGCCAGCGCGGGCTCGTGGCGCAGCGCGGGCAGGTGCGGGTCGTCGCCGGCGATGTAGGGCGGGTTGCTCAGCACCAGCTCGTAGCGGGCGTCGGCCGGCAGCGCGGCCCACCAGGCGCCTTCGGCGAAGGCGACGGCCAGGCCCAGGCGCTGCGCGTTGCCGCGCGCCACGGCCAGCGCGGCCGGGCTCAGGTCGGTGGCGGTGACGCGTGCGGCCGGGTGGCGGTGGGCCACGGCCAGCGCGATGGCGCCGCTGCCGGTGCCCAGGTCGGCCACGCGCGGCGCGGCGCCCAGGCCGGGCAGGAGGGCCAGCGCCCAGTCGACCAGGGTCTCGGTGTCGGGCCGCGGCACCAGCACGTCGGGCGTGACGCGCAGCGCCAGGCCGTGGAATTCGCGCTCGCCCAGCAGGTAGGCCATGGGCACGCCGTCGGCGCGCTGGCGGCATCCGGCGTCGAAGGCGGCAGCCTGATCGGGCGTCAAGTGCGCGTCGTCGTGGGCGATCAGCCAGGCGCGGTCGCGCTGCAGCAGGTGGCCCAGCCACAGGCGGGCGTCGGTGCGGTCCAGGCCCAGCGCTGCGGCGCGCGCCAGGGCCTGCTGGACGGTGGGCGGCGTGTCGGCCATGGGGCTCGGTCGCTCAGGCGCCGCCGGCTTCCAGCGCGGCCAGCTGGTCCTGCGCCTGGGCGGCCTGCAGCGCGGCCACCACGTCGCCCAGGTCGCCCTCCATCACCTGGCCCAGCTTGTACAGCGTCAGGTTGATGCGGTGGTCGGTCAGCCGGCCCTGCGGGAAGTTGTAGGTGCGGATGCGGTCTGAGCGGTCGCCGGTGCCGACCAGGCTCTTGCGCGTGGCGGCCTGTCTGGCCTCGCGCTCGGCGCGTTCCTTGTCGCGCAGCCGGGCCTGCAGCACGGCCATTGCCTTGGCCTTGTTGCGGTGCTGGCTGCGGTCGTCCTGGCACTCGGCCACCAGGCCGGTGGGCAGGTGGGTGATGCGGATCGCCGAATCGGTCTTGTTGACGTGCTGGCCGCCGGCGCCGCTGGCGCGGAAGGTGTCGATGCGCAGCTCGGCCGGGTTCAGCGTGATCTCCTCGGCCTCGTCGGGCTCGGGCATCACCGCCACGGTGCAGGCGCTGGTGTGGATGCGGCCCTGGCTCTCGGTGGCCGGCACGCGCTGCACGCGGTGGCCGCCGCTCTCGAACTTGAGCTGGCCGTAGACGCTGTCGCCCTCGATGCGCAGCACCAGCTCCTTGTAGCCGCCGAGGTCGGACTCGCTGGCGCTGAGCACCTCCACGCGCCAGCCGCGTGCCTCGCAGAAGCGGGTGTACATGCGCGCCAGGTCGCCGGCGAACAGCGCCGACTCGTCGCCGCCGGCGCCGGCGCGGATCTCCAGGAAGGCGTTGCGCGCGTCGTCCGGGTCCTTGGGCAGCAGGGCGGTCTGCAGTTCGGCCAGCAGCCGCACCAGGTCGGCCTCGGCGCCGGTGACCTCGTCGCGGGCCATCGCGGCCATCTCGGCGTCGGCGGCGGCCTCGGGGTCGGCCAGCAGGGCGCGGGCGGTGGCCAGGTCGGCCTCGCGCTGCTCGTAGGCGTCGAGGCGCTGCACCAGCGCGGCGGCCTCGGCCTGCTCGCGGGCCACGGCGCGGTAGCGGGTGATGTCCTGGCTGAGCGCCGGGTCGGCCAGGTGGGCGTCCAGCTCGGCCAGGCGCATGCGCAGGCGTTGCAGTTGCTGGCGCAGGCTGTCTTTCATCGGGCGGGTCCGGGGTTCAACGCAGAAAGGCGTCGTGGGCGGTCTTGAGGATCAGCGCGCCGACGACCACGACGAACACGCCGCGCACGAAGCCGGCGCCGTGGCGCAGTGCCAGCCGCGTGCCGACCAGGCTGCCGGCGACGTTGGCGACGGCCATCGGGATGCCCAGGTGCCACCAGACATGGCCCTTGGCGGCGAACAGCGCCAGCGCCGACACGTTGGTGGCCACGTTCAGCAGCTTGGCCGCGGCCGAGGCGTGCAGGAAGTCGTAGCCCAGCGTCCGCACCAGCAGGAAGACGAAGAAGCTGCCGGTGCCCGGGCCGAAGAAGCCGTCGTAGGCGCCGACGACCACGGCGATCGCCGCGGCCAGCAGCGCCTCGCGCGCCGGGGCGTGGCGCGGGGCGTGGTGGCGGCCCAGGTCCTTGCGCGCCAGGGTGTAGGCCAGCACCGCCAGCAGGATCAGCGGCAGGGCCTTGCGCAGGAAGCCGCCGTCGACCCGGGTGACGGCCCAGGCGCCGGCCAGGCTGCCCAGCAGCGCCGCGGCGGCGGCCGGCGCCCAGACGGCCGAGGCCAGGCGCACGCGGCGGCCGTACTGCCAGGCGGCCATCGCCGTGCCCCAGACCGAGGCCGACTTGTTGGTGCCGAACAGCGTGGCCGGCGCCGCGCCGGGGAAGGTGGCGAACAGCGCCGGCACCAGCAGCAGGCCGCCGCCGCCGACGATGGCGTCGACCAGGCCGGCGGCCAGCGAGGCGGTGCAGACGATCAGCAGGTCCATCGGTGGCGGGGCACGGCGGGGCGCGGGTGGACAGGGATGCCCCGTTGCGAGGGGCTGGCCGGCGCGGGCGGCGCGCGGCGGGGGAGGGCGGCGAGGTGGTCGGCCGGGCCGACCGGGTCGACCGGGACGGCGGTCGCCGCTAACGCCCGCTGTCGCCGCCGGGCTGGCGCGGCGACTGGCGCAGGAACAGGCGCGAGACGGTCTGCACCATCTGCTGGCGGGTGTCGCCGTCGCTCGCGTGCAGCTCGGCCAGCGTGCCGTGCAGCAGCTTCTGCGTCAGGCCCTTGGCCAGGGCCTCGAGCACGGTGTCCACGTCGGTGCCCTTGGCCAGCAGCTTGCGGGCGCGGGCGACCTCGGCGGCGCGCCAGTCCTCGGCCTGGGCGTTCAGCGCCTGGATCAGCGGCACGGTGGCGCGCTGGTCCAGCCAGTGGGTGAAGCTCTGCACGCCGGCGTCGATGATGGCCTCGGCCTGCGCCACCGCGGCCTGGCGCTTCTCGCCGCCGGCCTGCACCACGGCGGCCAGGTCGTCGACGGTGTAGAGGTAGACGTCGGACAGCGCGGCGACCTCGGGCTCGATGTCGCGCGGCACCGCCAGGTCGACCATGAACATGGGCCGGTGGCGGCGGGCCTTCAGTGCGCTGCGCACCGCGCCCAGGCCGATGATCGGCAGGCTGCTGGCGGTGCAGGAGACGATGGCGTCGAACTCGTGCAGGCGCTGCGGCAAGTCGGCCAGGCGCAGCGCCTCGGCGCCGAAGCGGCCGGCCAGCTTCTCGCCGCGCTCCAGCGTGCGGTTGGCGATGGCCAGGGCCTTGGGCTCGCGCGCGGCGAAGTGCGTGGCCACCAGCTCGATCATCTCGCCGGCGCCGACGAAGAGCACGCGGATGTCGCGCAGGTCCTCGAACAGCTGCGCGGCCAGGCGCACCGCGGCGGCGGCCATGCTGATGCTGTGGGCGCCGATCTCGGTGGCGGTGCGCACGTCCTTGGCCACCGAGAAGCTGCGCTGGAACAGCTGGTGCAGCGTGGTGCCCAGCGTGCCGGCGGCGTCGGCCTCGCGCACGGCCTGCTTCATCTGGCCGAGGATCTGGGCCTCGCCCAGCACCATCGAATCGAGCCCGGACGCGACGCGGAAGGCGTGGCGCGCCGCCTCGCGGTGCTCGAGCACGTAGGTGTGCTGGCGCAGTTGCGCGCCCTCGACGCCGCCCTGGGCGGCCAGCCAGTCGATGGTCGGGGCGACGAGCTGGTTCACCTCGCGCGGGTCGGCGGCGACGTAGAGCTCGGTGCGGTTGCAGGTGGACAGCAGCGCCGCCTCGGGCAGCGCGCGGGCCAGGCGTTCGCGGAAGGCGCGCAGCGCGGGCGAGAGCTGTTCGGGCGCGAACGCGAAACGGCCGCGCAGGTCCACCGGCGCGGTCGTGTGGTTCAGGCCGAGGGTGAACACGCTCATGACGCGATTGTAAACTTCGGGTCCTCGGCCGGCCTAGGCGCCGGACCGCGCGCATGCGGGTCTGGCTTGATCCCGATCAACCGCCACCCGCGCCCATCCCGCCCCCGCTTTCCCCTGCCGACCTGTACCCGATGGGCCCGCTCGACGCGCTCTGGCACCTGCTCAACCTGTTCGGACCGGCCCTGGGCCTGGGCCTGATCGCACCGACCCTGGCCAAGGCGCTGTGGCGCGACGCGTTGCGCCGCGTGCCCTGGCGCGGGCTGGTGCTGTGGGTGGCCGGGGCGGATGCGGTGGTCACGCTGGCCGGCCTGGCGTTGAGCGGCCGTGACGGCCGCATGGCCACCTACGCCGCGATGGTGCTGGCCACCGCGGCGGTGCTGGGCTGGCGCGGCTTCTGGCGGCCGGCGCGCTGAAGCCGGGCGGAGCGGGGTGTCGATCAGGCCGCCGCGCCCGCGGTGGTCTCGCGCAGCACCACGCTGCCGCGCAGCGAGTGCGGCAGCGCGTCGGTGATGGTCACGTCCACCATCTGGCCGACCAGGCGCGCCGACTGCGGGCCGCCGTCGAAGTTGACGATGCGGTTGCAGGCGGTGCGGCCCATCAGCTCGGCGGCGTTCTTGCGGCTGGGGCCTTCGACCAGGATGGTCTGCACCGTGCCCACGCGCGAGGCGCTGATGCGGCGCACATTGGCCTCGAGCAGGGCCTGCAGCTGCTGCAGGCGGGCCAGCTTCACGTCCTGCGGCGTGTCGTCGGCCAGGTTGGCCGCCGGCGTGCCCGGGCGCGGGCTGAAGACGAAGCTGAACGAGGCGTCGTAGCCGATGTCCTCGATCAGCTTCAGGGTCTTGGCGTGGTCGTCCTCGGTCTCGCCGGGGAAGCCGACGATGAAGTCGCTGCTCAGGCTGATGTCCGGCCGCACCGCGCGCAGCTTGCGGATGGTGCTCTTGTATTCCAGCGCGGTGTAGCCGCGCTTCATCGCCATCAGGATGCGGTCCGAGCCGTGCTGCACCGGCAGGTGCAGGTGGCTGACCAGCTTGGGCAGGTGGCCGTAGGCGTCGATCAGGCGCTGGGTGAACTCGTTGGGGTGGCTGGTGGTGTAGCGGATGCGCTCGATGCCGGGGATCTCGTGCACGTACTCCAGCAGCAGCGCGAAGTCGGCGATCTCGTCGGTGTCGCCCATGCAGCCGCGGTAGGCGTTGACGTTCTGCCCCAGCAGCGTGACCTCCTTGACGCCCTGGTCGGCCAGGCCGGCGACCTCGGTCAGCACGTCGTCGAAGGGGCGGCTGACCTCCTCGCCGCGGGTGTAAGGCACCACGCAGTAGCTGCAGTACTTGCTGCAGCCTTCCATGATCGAGACGAAGGCCGATGCGCCCTCGACCTTGGCCGGCGGCAGGTGGTCGAACTTCTCGATCTCGGGGAAGCTGATGTCCACCTGCGGCCGCGCGGCCACGCGGCGTTTTTGCAGCAGGTCGGGCAGGCGGTGCAGGGTCTGCGGGCCGAAGACCACGTCCACGTAGGGTGCGCGCTCGATGATGGCCGCGCCCTCCTGGCTGGCCACGCAGCCGCCGACGCCGATCAGCACGCCCTTCTTCTTCAGGTGCTTGACGCGGCCGAGGTCGGAGAACACCTTCTCCTGCGCCTTCTCGCGCACCGAGCAGGTGTTGAACAGGATCAGGTCGGCCTGCTCGGGGTCGTCGGTGGGCTCGTAGCCTTCGGCCGCGTGCATCACGTCGGCCATCTTGTCGGCGTCGTACTCGTTCATCTGGCAGCCGAAGCTGCGGATGTAGACCTTCTTGGTGGTCGTCGTCATGGCGGGCTCGTCGGGGGGCGGTTCAGCGGGTCCAGGTCTGGCTGGCGGGGTCGAAGCGCCAGCGCTGGGCTTCCTCGGCGGTGGTCGGCCAGGGCCTCTTCGCGGCCTCGTCGGCGGTCAGGATCCAGACGTCGTGCAGCAGGCCTGAGGGCTCGCGCGTGTAGTGCACCAGCAGGCTCTGGCCGGCCAGCTGGCCCGAGAGCTTGATCAGGTTGTCCGCGCCGCGGATGCGGCTGCCCGGCGACAGGCGCGCGGCCTCGCCGTTGAGCGTGGCGTCAGGCGGCTGGGTGATGACCAGCGTGCCGCGCAGGGCGTTGGCCGGGAAGGGGCGCGAGGTCTGCGCGGCCGCAGACCAGGCCGCCAGCAGTGCGGCGCCGGCGAGCAGGGCGCGGGCCGCGCGCGACGACGCGGCCAGGGGAGCACAGCGGGGCATGGTGTGGATCCAGGGGCTGTGGTTGGTGCAGGCCGCGGCGCAAACGAAACGGCCCGAGACAAGCTCGGGCCGGAGGGCGTGCACGGGGCATGCGGAAATTCTGGTGGCGCTTCAGGGATTCGAACCCCGGACCTGCGGATTATGATTCCGTCGCTCTAACCGACTGAGCTAAAGCGCCAAGAGCCCGCGATTCTAGCGGAGAATCGGCCAGGCCCGCAAGGGCCCTTTTGCTGCCCCACTCCGCCATGTTCAGCTTCTTCAAGAAAAAGACACCGCCGCCGGCCGCGCCCGCCACCCCTGAGGCCCCCGCGGCCGCGCCGACCGAGACGCCAGCCGCCCCCGCGCCGGCGGCCGAGACCGGCGGCGGCTCGTGGTGGAAGACGGCGGTCAGCAAGCTCACCGGCGCGCCGGCGGCACCGGTGCCGGCCTCGGCAGTGCCCGCCGCCGCGGAGGGGCCTGCGCCCGCACCCGCGGCGGCGCCGGCGGCGGAGGCCCTGCTGCCGCCGCCGGACGCGGCGAGCCCCGCCGTGGCCGCACCGACCGGGCCCGAGCCGACGCAGGTGCCCGCGGCGCCGGTGGCCGCGCCATCGGAACCGCCCGCGGTAGCGCCGCCGGCCCCCCTGGTCGCCGCGCCCGCGCCGGCCCCCGTCGCGGCGCCCGAACCCGCGCGGGTGGCGCCGCCGCCGATGGCGCCCGTGCCGGCCGCTGCGGTGCCGCCTGCAGCGGCGGCCGCGCCAGTGCCTGTGTCGCCCGCGGCTGCGGCTGCGGCTGCGGCTGCGGCTGCGGCTGCGGTCGTGCCCGTGCCCGTGCCCGTGCCCGTGCCCGTTCCGACACCCGCTCAGCCGCCGCTGCCCGCCCCGGCGCCGGCCGAGCCCGCAACCGATCCGGCCCCGGCCCCCGCCCGCCAGAGCTGGCTGGACAAGCTGCGCAGCGGCCTGCGCAAGACCGGCTCGAGCATCGCCCAGGTCTTCACCGGCACGCAGATCGACGACGCGCTGTACGAGGAGCTGGAGGCCGCGCTGCTGATGGCCGACGCCGGCGTCAAGGCCACCGAGTTCCTGCTGCAGGACCTCAAGCGCCGCGTCAAGGACGCCAAGGCCACCGACCCGGCCAGGGTCAAGGCGCTGCTGGCCGATGCGCTGGCCGAGTTGCTGGCGCCGCTGGAGAAGGGGCTGGAGGTCGGCCGCCACACGCCCACGGTGATGATGGTCGTCGGCGTCAACGGCGCGGGCAAGACCACCAGCATCGGCAAGCTCACCCGCCACCTGGCCGATGCCGACCAGCGCGTGCTGCTGGCCGCGGCCGACACCTTCCGCGCCGCGGCGCGCGAGCAGCTGGCCGTCTGGGCCGACCGCAACAAGGTGGAGATCGTCAGCCAGGAGGGCGCCGACCCGGCTGCGGTGGCCTTCGACGCGGTCAGCGCCGGCAAGGCCCGCGGGCGCGACGTGGTCATCGCCGACACCGCCGGCCGCCTGCCGACCCAGCTGCACCTGATGGAGGAGCTGAAGAAGATCAAGCGCGTGATCACCAAGGCCGACGCCAGCGCGCCGCACGAGGTGCTGCTGGTGGTCGACGGCAACACCGGGCAGAACGCGCTGACCCAGGTCAAGGCCTTCGACGACGCGCTGGGCCTGACCGGCCTGATCGTCACCAAGCTGGACGGCACGGCCAAGGGCGGTGTGCTGGCGGCCATCGCGCGCGAGCGGCCGGTGCCGGTCTACTTCGTCGGCGTGGGCGAGAAGCTGGACGACCTGCAGACCTTCAGTGCGCGGGAATTCGCGCAGGCGCTGCTGGCCTGAGAGTCTGAGAGTTTTTCGCTCATGCCCGCTCGTCACGCCCCAAGCCGCCCGCTCGTCGTTGCAGATGCTCGCCATAGCCCGGGCTATGGCTGCGCTTTGCGCCTAAATCGGCCGGCTTTGGGCGCGCCGCTCGGTCACGATCGAAATCCTCTCAGCCTCTGAGGGCCGCGCCAGGGCCGCTGAGGCCGTTCAGGCCGTTCAGGCCGCCGGGGGCGTCCTGCCGGCCCGGCGCGGTCAGCGGACCGCCGCGATCTGGTAGTCCACCGGCGTGCTGCAGGCGAACAGCGTGACCCAGCCGTCGACCTGGGCCAGGCCGACGCGCACGACGCGTGGCTCCAGCAGGTTCACCAGGTGGGTGGGCGACGCGCGCCAGCCGTCGAGCACCGCGTCGGCCTGGCGGAAGCCGCCGGCGAGGTTCTCCACGCACAGCCGGCGGTGGGCGCGCTGGAAGCGGGCCTGGAAGCCGCTGTGGCTGAGCCGCGCCGAGCGCGACATGTCGCGGCTGTGCTCCAGCGCCAGGGCCTGCAGGGTGTCGTCGGGTTCCAGCCGCGGCAGCTGGTTGCGCAGCCGGTAGTCGTTGACGGCGGCCAGCACCTGATCGGCGAAGTCGCGCGCCGAGGCTGGCGCCGGCGCTTCGGCGCGGACCAGGGTGCAGGCCAGCGCGCCGGCCACGGCGGCCAGGCGCAGCGCAGAGGACGTCGGGGTGCGGGCCATGACCGAATATCGGCCGGTGGCCCGTGCGCTTGAGGCCGGCGCCCCGCGGCTGTGGGCGCCCGAATCGGGGGTTGCTGCGCACGGCGCCGGGCGGCGCCCCGGGTCGGCCGGCGCGGCCGTGCGCGGCGGCGGGGCCTCAGCCCATCAGGCCCTTCATGCCGCCGAAGCGCTTCATCATCTTCATCAGGCCGCCGCCCTTCATCTTCTTCATCATGGTCTGCATCTGCTCGAACTGGTTGAGCAGGCGGTTGACCTCCTGGATCTGCACGCCGGCGCCGGCGGCGATGCGGCGCTTGCGGCTGGCCTTGGTCTTGCCGTCCATCAGCAGCGCGGGCTGGCGGCGCTCCTTGGCGGTCATCGAGCGCAGGATGCCCTCCATGCGCTTGACGTCGCGCTCGGCCTTGTCCATGTCGACGTTGCCGGCCTTGGCGGTGAGCTGGCTGGGCAGCTTGTCCATCAGGCCGGACAGCCCGCCCATCTTGGACATCTGCGAGATCTGGCCGAGGAAGTCGTCGAGGTCGAAGGCGTCGCCGGCCTTGACCTTCTCGGCCAGCTTCTGCGCGGCGCCCAGGTCCACGTTCTGCTGCACCTGCTCGACCAGGGCGACGATGTCGCCCATGCCCAGCACGCGGCCGGCGTGGCGCTCGGCGTCGAAGACCTCCAGGCCGTCGATCTTCTCGGACACGCCGGCGAACTTGATCGGCGCGCCGGTGATCTGGCGCACGCTCAGCGCGGCGCCGCCGCGCGAGTCGCCGTCCAGCTTGGTCAGCACGATGCCGGTCAGCGGCAGCGCCTCCTTGAAGGCCTTGGCGGTGTTGACCGCGTCCTGGCCCTGCATCGCGTCGACGACGAACAGCGTCTCCACCGGCTTGAGCGTGGCGTGCAGGTCGCGGATCTCGGCCATCAGCGCCTCGTCGATCGCCAGCCGGCCGGCGGTGTCGACCAGCAGCACGTCGAAGTAGTGGCGCTTGGCATGGTCCAGCGCGGCCAGGGCGATGTCGTGCGGTTTCTGCTCGCCGGTGGACGGGAACCACTCGGCACCGGCCTGGCGGGTCACCGTCTTGAGCTGCTCGATGGCCGCCGGGCGGTAGACGTCGGCACTGACCGTGAGCACCTTCTTCTTGCGCTTCTCGATCAGGTGCTTGGCCAGCTTGGCCGTGGTGGTGGTCTTGCCGGCGCCCTGCAGGCCGGCCATCAGGATGATCGCCGGCGGCTGGGTGGCCAGGTTCAGGTCGGCCACGCCCTCGCCCATCGTCGCGGCGAGTTCCTTGTGGACGATGCCGACCAGCGCCTGGCCGGGGTTCAGCGAGCCGACCACCTCCTGGCCCAGGGCCTTGTCCTTGACGCGGGCGATGAAGTCGCGCACCACCGGCAGCGCGACGTCGGCCTCCAGCAGCGCCATGCGCACCTCGCGCAGCATCTCCTGGACGTTGCTTTCGGTGATGCGGGCCTGGCCGCGCATCGTCTTGACCAGGCGTGACAGGCGGTCGGAGAGGGTGGAGGCCATCGTCGGAGGGAGGGGAGGGGCGGGCGCCGTGCGCCGCGGGGACGCTGGCCACGAAAGTACACTGTCCCGGATGATTCTATCGTTCGCCCCCGTCGCCTCCCTGGGCGCCGCGCCGCTGGTGCTGGCGCTGGTGGCGATGCTCGCCTACGGCGTGGCGGCGCTGCCGTCGCAGGCCGATGCGCGCCTGCCGGCGCCGGCGCTGGTGGCCGGCTGGCTGCTGCATGCGGTGCTGCTGGCGCTGGACATCGGCGGCTGGGGCCGCGGCGAGCCCGGCGCGCGGCTGGGCTTCGGGCCGGTGCTGTCGCTGACCGTCTGGCTGGTGCTGGCGGTGCACACGGTGGAGAGCCGCTTCGTGCCGCTGCCCGCGGTGCGCCGGGTGCTGGCGGCCTGCGGTGCGGCGGTGGTGCTGCTGGCCTGGGCCTTCCCGGGCGACGTTCGGCCGGCCCTGAGCCCCTGGGCGCCGCTGCACTGGCTGCTGGGCGTGGCCGCCTATGCGCTGCTGGGCGCGGCGGTGCTGCACGCCAGCATGCTGGATTCGGCCGAGCGCCAGATGCGCCAGCGCGCTGCGCTGGCCAGCGGCTTGGCCGAGCGCGACGGTGCCGGCCACCGCGGGCCGATGGGCCTGCCGCTGCTGCGGCTGGAGCGGCTGACCTTCCGCTTCGTCGAGGCCGGCTTCGCGGTGCTGACGCTGGCGCTGGTCCTCGGCGCGGTCACCGCCACCCAATGGCGCTGGGACCACAAGACGGTGTTCTCGCTGCTGGGCTGGGCGGTGTTCGCCGGCCTGCTGGCCGGCCGCCACTGGCAGGGCTGGCGCGGCCGCCGTGCCACGCGCTGGCTGTACGTCGGCGCGCTGCTGCTGCTGCTGGGCTATGTCGGCTCGCGCTTCGTCTTCGAGGTGGTGCTGGGGCGGCACGGGGGCGGCGCATGAGGCGGCGCGGCGTGCGGCCGGGCCGGGGGGCGCGGCGGTGAAGTTCCTGCTGGTGCTGCTGGTCGTCGGCGTGGGCCTGTGGCTGTTCACCAAGCGGCTGCGCGGGCCGGCGCCGCCGCGGCGCGAGGGCGGCCGCCCGGCCGCGCCGCCGCCGGCGGCGGCGATGGTCGAGTGCGCGCACTGCGGGCTGCACCTGCCGGCGGCCGACGCGCTGCCCGAGGGCTCGCGCCTGTACTGCTGCGACGCGCACCGGCGCCTGGGCCCGGCCCCGCGTCCGCCGGCATGAGGCGCGCACCCGGCCGCACCACCGACCGCGCGCCCGGCCGCGCGCCGGTGCCGCGGTGACCGCCCAGTCCAACCGCCGCCGCGGCGACCGCCGCCAGGGCGCTGACCGCCGCCAGGGCGAGCGTCGCCAGCCGCCGCGCTCCAGCGACGAGGACTCCTGGCTCAGCGCCTGGGGCGACCCCAGCCAGACCTGGCCGTCGACGCGCGCGGCCGCCGCGCCGCCGCCGGACACCGAGATCGAGGGCCTGGCCGACAGCCGCTTCATCGCCCGCGAGGCGCGGCGCGTGGTGTCGACCGAAGGCGCCGCGCTGCCGCGCATCCTGCGCACCTACATCGCCGCGCGGGCCGCGCTGGGGCTGGCGCTGGTGCTGGCGCCCTGGCTGGCCGCGCTGGCCGGCAGCCGGCCGCCGTGGATGCTGCTGCTGCTGTGCCTGGTCTACGCCAGCCAGACGGTGTCGCTGTGGCTGCTGGCCGGCGACGGCGGCGCGCCGCGCCGGCCCGACGAGCTGCGGCCGGCGCAGTGGGGCTGGACCATCGGCGTGGACCTGCTGGCCTTCTCGCTGCTGCGCCTGGTCGACCCCGGCAGCCTGCTGAACTACAGCGCGCTGCTGGTGCTGCCGGTGCTGATGTCGGGCGTGCTGGCGCAGCGCCGCGTGGCCCTGGCCACCGCCGCGGGCGCCACGCTGGCGCTGCTGGCCGGCGTCTGGGCACTGGCCGGGATGACCGACGGCGACGTGCTGCTGCAGCTGTCGCAGGCCGGGCTGGCCGGCGCCGGCCTGTTCATGGTCGCGCTGCTGGCCAGCGAGCTGGCGCAGCGCCTGGCCCGCGAGGAGCGCGCCGCGCGCAGCAGCCTGGAGCTGGCGCGCCAGCAGCAGCTGCTCAACCGCGTGGTCATCGAGGAGATGGCCGACGGCGTGCTGGTGGTCGACCGCCGCGGCCGGGTGCGGGCGATCAACCCGGCGGCGCGCTCGCTGCTGGGGCCGTTGGGGCTGGCGATGAGCGTGCCCGTGCCGCTGGCCGACGACCCGGCGCTGGCCGGGCTGCAGCAGGCGCTGGAGCAGGCCTATGCCCAGGGCAGCTGGCCGGCGTCGGCGCGCGAGGTCACGCTGGCCCTGGCCGACGGCGAGCAGCGCACGCTGCAGCTGCGTGCGCGCTTCACCCGGCGCAGCGGCATCGGTGCCGACGAGGCGGCGCCGGAGGACATCTGCGTGCTCTTCATCGAGGACGTGCGCAGCGTGCAGGCCCGGCTGCGCCAGGACAAGCTGGCCGCGATGGGCCGGGTGTCGGCCGGCATCGCCCACGAGATCCGCAACCCGCTGGCCGCCATCGCCCAGGCCAACGCGCTGCTGCTGGAGGACCCGCTGCTGCCGCCGCAGCACCGCCTGGCGCGCATCGTGGCCGACAACGTGCAGCGGCTCAAGCGCATCGTCGACGACGTGCTGACGGTCTCGCCCGGCGCGGTGGCCTCGGGCGCCGTGGTCGACGCCGCGGCCGAGGTGGCGCAGGTCTGCGACGAGTGGCGGCGTGCCGCCCCGCCCGAGGCTGCGGCGGGCCGCCGCCTGAGCTTCGCGCTGGCGGCCGGGCCGCTGCCGGTGCGCTTCGATGCCGAGCACCTGCGCCGGGTGCTGGTCAACCTGCTGGACAACGCCGCCCGCCACGCCGGCCCCGACGACGGCGCGGTGCGGCTGCTGCTGGCGCGCGGGCTGCGGCCCGGCATGGTGGCGCTGTCGGTGGCCAGCGACGGCCCGCCGATCGCGCCGGAGGTCGAGCGCCACCTGTTCGAGCCCTTCTTCTCGACGCGCAGCCGCGGCACCGGGCTGGGCCTGTATATTTGCCGCGAGCTGTGCGAGCGCCACGGGGCCAGCATGGACTTCCGGCTGGCGCCACCCGGGGAGCGCCACCGCAACGTCTTCAGCGTGCTGATGCGCGAGGCCCCGGCCGCGCCGCCGATGCCGCCCTCGCCCCCCGCTGCCGCGCCATGACCACGACATCCCGCTTGCTGGTGGTCGACGACGAGCCCGACCTGCGCACCCTCTACGAGCTGACCCTGCTGCGCGAGGGCTACGACGTCGACAGCGCCGGTTCGGTCGAGGAAGGCTGGGCCCGGCTGCAGGAGCAGGGCTACCACGCGGTGATCACCGACATGCGCCTGCCCGACGGCAGCGGCCTGGACCTGCTGCGCCGGCTGGAGGCCGCGGGCCGCGGCGAGAAGACCATCGTCATCACCGCCTACGGCTCGGCCGAGAACGCCGTCGAGGCGCTGAAGGCCGGCGCCTTCGACTACCTGACCAAGCCGGTCGACCTGCGGCAGTTCCGCGGCGTCGTGGCTTCGGCGCTGGGCCGGGCCCCCGGTGCGGCACCGGCCCCGGCGCGGCCGGCGGCCGGCGGGCCCGCGCCGGCGGCGCGTGGCGCTGCGGCGCCGCCGGCCGCGGTGGTGGCGCCGGCGGCCGCCGCCCAGCATCCGGCGCTGCGCCGGCTGGCCGGCGCGTCCGCCGCGATGCAGCAGGTGCGCTCGCTGATCGAACGCGTGGCCCGCGGCATGGCACCGGTGATGGTGCAGGGCGAGTCGGGCACCGGCAAGGAGCTGGTGGCCCGCGCCATCCACGAGGTCAGCCCGCGTGCCGACCAGCCCTTCGTCGCGGTCAACTGCGGCGCCATCCCCGAGCAGCTGCTGGAGGCCGAGTTCTTCGGCTACCGCAAGGGCGCCTTCACCGGTGCCAACGAGGACCGCGCCGGCTTCTTCCAGGCCGCGCAGGGCGGCACGCTGTTCCTCGACGAGATCGGCGACCTGCCGCTGGCCATGCAGAGCAAGCTGCTGCGGGCGATCCAGGAGCGCTCGGTGCGGCAGATCGGTGCGGTGGTCGAGCTGCCGGTCAACGTGCGCATCGTCAGCGCCACGCACAAGGACCTGGCCGCCGAGGTGGCCGAGGGCCGTTTCCGCCAGGACCTGTACTACCGGCTCAACGTCATCCAGCTGCGCATGCCGCCGCTGCGCGAGCGTGTCGACGACCTGCCGGTGATCTGCGACGCGGTGCTGCGCCGCATTGCCGACGATGCCGGCGTGTCACCGCCGCCGCGCCTGTCGGCCGACGCGCTGGCCCACCTGCAGCACTACGGCTTCCCGGGCAATGTGCGCGAGCTGGAGAACCTGCTGCACCGCGCGGTCACGCTGTCGGCCGGCGAGGTCATCGGCTGCGAGGACCTGGGCCTGGGCGAAGAGGCCTTCGCCGACAGCGCCTGGGCGCCGCCCGACCTGGCACCCGAGCTGCCGACGCCACCGGCCCCGGTGGCCGACGACGCGCCGCTGCCCGCCGACCTGGTGGCCCACCTCGACGCGGTGGAGCGCGACATCATCGTGCGGGCGCTGGCCCGCCACCAGAACAACCGCACCGCGGCCGGCAGCAGCCTGGGCCTGTCGCTGCGCCAGATGCGCTACCGCATGGCGCGGCTGGGCATCCAGGTCGGCGATGGCGGCGCCGACTGAGGCCGTGGCGGCACCGCGCGCACGCTGGCGCGGCGGCTGGTGGTCGGGCGCGCAGCGGCGCAGTTCGCCCAACTTCGGGCCGCGCCCGGCCGGCACCGTGGTGGACCTGGTGGTGCTGCACTCCATCAGCCTGCCGCCCGGCGAGTACGGCGGCGACGCGGTGCAGCGCCTGTTCCAGAACCGCCTGGACTGGTCGGCCCACCCCTACTTCGCGCAGATCCGCGGCCTGGAGGTCTCGGCGCACTTCCTGGTGCGGCGCGACGGCCGGGTGCTGCAGTTCGTCTCCTGCGACGACCGGGCCTGGCACGCCGGTCGATCGCAGTGGCAGGGGCGCGACAACTGCAACGACTACTCGATCGGCATCGAGCTCGAAGGCCTCGAGGGTGAGCACTTCGACGAGCCGCAGTACCCGGCGCTGGCGCGCCTCGTGCAGGCGCTGCTGCAGCGCTACCCGCTGCGCGGGCTGGCCGGCCACGAGCATGTCGCCCCCGGCCGCAAGCAGGACCCCGGGCCGGGCTTCGACTGGGGCCGGCTGCGTGCGCTGCCGGGGTGGCCGGCGGGGCTGGACCTGCCCGTCTGATCCCCTGCCGGGCAGGGCGCCGGGGCCCCTGGCTGGCATGTGGCTTGCATCGACGCGGACACTACATCTAGTGGTTTTCGAGGCGTCGTGGCACTAGATTTAGTGGGTCTTCGTGCTATGCTTTCGTCCACTGGAGGCCCCCGTTCACCGCTTGTGCCAGGGTGATGGCGCGCAGGCTTCCGTCTCCCCATCCTCGGACGCGAACTGCCCTGATCCCCGGTGCCCGATGCACCGCACCAGGGCCGGGCGCAGCCGCTGCATGGGCGTGCGGAAGGCTTCCAGTGCAGAACACCCGGCTTCACACCACACGACACCGTCCGGCCGCGCTGCGCACAGCGCGGCCTAACGCAGACATTTGAGAGAGGGACCTCCATGCAGAGCCTAGCCACCCCCCACCCGACCGCCACGATCGCCGGCCGCCCGCCCGTGCTGGCCCAGGCCGCCGCGTCGGCCTACGCCGGCTACCAGATCATCCGGCGCAACGGCTCGGTGGTGGCCTTCGAGCCCAACAAGATCGCCGTGGCGCTGATGAAGGCCTTCCTGGCGGTGCACGGCACCCAGGGCGCGGCCTCGGCCAGCGTGCGCGAGACCGTGGACGCGCTGACCGAGAGCGTGGTGCGTGCGCTGCTGCGCAGCCGCCCCGGTGGCGGCACCTTCCACATCGAGGACGTGCAGGACCAGGTCGAGCTGGGCCTGATGCGCGGCAGCCACCACGAGGTGGCCCGCGCCTACGTGCTGTACCGCGAGCGCCGTGCCCAGGAGCGCCTGCGCCAGGGCCAGGCCCCGGCACCGCAGGAGCCGCTGCTGCACGTCACCGACCGCGGCCAGCGCGTGCCGCTGGACATGGGCCGGCTGCAGGCCCTGGTCGAGTCGGCCTGCGCCGGGCTGGGCGCCGACGTCAAGGCCGAGCCCATCCTGGCCGAGACCCGCCGCAACCTGTACGACGGCGTGCCCATCGACGAGGTGCACAAGGCCAGCATCCTGGCCGCCCGCACGCTGATCGAGAAGGACCCGGCCTACACCCGCGCCACCGCCCGCCTGCTGCTGCACACCATCCGCAAGGAGATCCTGGGCGAGGAGGTCACGCAGGCCGAGATGGCCCAGCGCTACGCCGACTACTTCCCGCAGTTCATCAAGAAGGGCATCGCTGCCGAACTGCTGGACCCCAAGCTGGGCCAGTACGACCTGGACCGCCTGGGCGCGGCGCTGCAGGCCGACCGGGACCTGCAGTTCGACTACCTGGGCCTGCAGACCCTGTTCGACCGCTACTTCCTGCACATCGACGAGCAGCGCATCGAGATGCCGCAGGCCTTCTTCATGCGCGTGGCCATGGGCCTGGCGCTCAACGAGATCGACCGCGAGGCCCGCGCCATCGAGTTCTACGATGTGCTGTCGTCGTTCGACTTCATGTCCAGCACGCCCACGCTGTTCAACTCGGGCTCGCTGCGCAGCCAGCTCTCCAGCTGCTACCTGACCACGGTGGCCGACGACCTCGACGGCATCTACGAGGCGCTCAAGGAGAACGCGCTGCTGAGCAAGTTCGCCGGCGGCCTGGGCAACGACTGGACCCGCGTGCGCGCGCTGGGCAGCTACATCAAGGGCACCAACGGCAAGAGCCAGGGCGTGGTGCCCTTCCTGAAGGTGGTCAACGACACCGCGGTGGCGGTCAACCAGGGCGGCAAGCGCAAGGGCGCGGTCTGTGCCTACCTGGAGACCTGGCACCTGGACATCGAGGAGTTCCTGGAGCTGCGCAAGAACACCGGTGACGACCGCCGGCGCACGCACGACATGAACACCGCCAACTGGATCCCCGACCTGTTCATGAAGCGGGTGGTCGAGGGCGGCGAGTGGACCCTGTTCAGCCCCAGCACCTGCCCCGACCTGCACGACAAGTTCGGTGCCGACTTCGAGGCCGCCTACACCGCCTACGAGGCCAAGGTCGACCGCGGCGAGATCAAGCTGTTCAAGCGCATGCCGGCCAAGGACCTGTGGCGCAAGATGCTGACCATGCTGTTCGAGACGGGCCATCCCTGGATCACCTTCAAGGACGCCTGCAATGTGCGCAGCCCGCAGCAGCACGTCGGCGTGGTGCATTCCAGCAACCTGTGCACCGAGATCACGCTGAATACCAGCGACTCCGAGATCGCGGTGTGCAACCTGGGCTCGGTCAACCTGGCCCAGCACCTGGTGGACGGGCCGGACGGCCGCAAGATCATCGACCAGGCCAAGCTGAAGAAGACCGTCGGCACCGCGATGCGCATGCTCGACAACGTCATCGACATCAACTACTACGCGGTGAAGAAGGCGCGCGACAGCAACCTGCGCCACCGCCCGGTGGGCCTGGGCGTGATGGGCTTCCAGGACGCGCTGTACCAGCTGCGCGTGCCCTACGCGTCGGTGGAGGCGGTCGAGTTCGCCGACCGCTCGATGGAGGCCGTCTGCTACCACGCCTACTGGGCCAGCACCGAGCTGGCCGAGGAGCGCGGCCGCTACAGCAGCTACCGCGGCAGCCTGTGGGACCGCGGCATCCTGCCGATCGACAGCCTGGACCTGCTGGCCCAGGCCCGCGGTGGCTATGTCGACGTGGACCGCTCGGCCAGCATGGACTGGGACGCGCTGCGTGCCCGCATCGCCACCCACGGCATGCGCAACAGCAACTGCGTGGCCATCGCGCCCACCGCGACCATCAGCAACATCATCGGCGTCGATGCGTCGATCGAGCCCTGCTTCGGCAACCTGTCGGTCAAGAGCAACCTGTCGGGCGAGTTCACCGTGGTCAACGAGTACCTGGTGCGCGACCTCAAGCGCCTGGGCCTGTGGGACGACGTGATGGTCATGGACCTCAAGCACTTCGACGGCAGCCTGCGCCGCATCGACCGCGTGCCCGAGGACCTGAAGCAGCTCTACGCCACGGCCTTCGAGGTCGACGCCGGCTGGCTGATCGAAGCCGCGGCGCGCCGCCAGAAATGGATCGACCAGGCGCAGAGCCTGAACATCTACCTGGCCGGCGCCTCCGGCAAGAAGCTGGACGAGACCTACAAGCTGGCCTGGGTGCGCGGCCTGAAGACCACCTACTACCTGCGCACCATGGGGGCCACGCACGCCGAGAAGTCCACCGTGGCGCCGGGCGCGCTGAACGCGGTGTCCAGCGGCGGCGCGGCGCCGGTGGCGATGTCCGCGCTCGACGCCGCGGCCGCGCAGGCCCAGGCCGCAATGGACGCGGCCCCGGCCACCGACATCAAGTTCTGCTCGATCGACAACCCCGACTGCGAAGCCTGCCAATGACGGCGGCCTGAGGGCCTGACACCGGTGCCACGCAAGGCGTGGTCCGGTGCCCTCGCCAGCCCTTGCACACCGGCACTTCGGCGCGATGCTGGGTCACAACATCGTGATCGCGCGCGTGTCAAGAAGTGCTTGGTGTTTGATCACATCACTCCGATAATTCGGTTCAGTAGGAAGCACACACATGCTGGTCTGGGAAGACGACGTCAGCCTCCCTTCGTCGACACCTTCGAACCCCGTTGCGCCGCAGGCAAACCGCCCCGCGCAGCCCGTGCCTCCGTCACCCCTGACCCAGCTGCAGAGCGCCGTTCCGGCGCAGGCCATCGCCCCCGCGCTGGCTGCTGCGGCCACGGCGGCCAAGCCCGCATCACCCCAGCCCGCCGCGGCCAAGGCCGAGCGCGACACCCGCCGCGTCAACGTTGCCGAGAAGCGCATCATCAACGGCCAGACCGACGTCAACCAGCTGGTGCCGTTCAAGTACAAGTGGGCCTGGGAGAAGTACCTGGCCACCTGCGCCAACCACTGGATGCCGCAGGAGATCAACATGTCGCGCGACATCGCGACCTGGAAGGATCCCAACGGCCTGACCGAAGACGAGCGCCGCATCATCAAGCGCAACCTCGGCTTCTTCGTCACCGCCGATTCGCTGGCGGCCAACAACATCACGCTGGGCACCTACCGCCACATCACCGCGCCCGAGTGCCGCCAGTTCCTGCTGCGCCAGGCCTTCGAAGAGGCGATCCACACCCACGCCTACCAGTACATCGTCGAGAGCCTGGGCCTGGACGAGGGCGAGATCTTCAACGCCTACCACGAGGTCTCGTCGATCCGCGACAAGGACGAGTTCCTGATCCCGTTCATCGACGTGATCATGGACCCGATGTTCAAGACCGGCACGCTGGAGGCCGACCAGACGCTGCTGCGCTCGTTGATCGTCTTCGCCTGCCTGATGGAGGGCCTGTTCTTCTACGTCGGCTTCACGCAGATCCTGGCGCTGGGCCGGCAGAACAAGATGACCGGCGCGGCCGAGCAGTACCAGTACATCCTGCGCGACGAGTCGATGCACTGCAACTTCGGCATCGACCTGATCAACCAGATCAAGCTGGAGAACCCGCAGCTGTGGACGCCCGAGTTCAAGGCCGAGATCAAGGCCCTGTTCCTCAAGGCTGTCGACCTCGAGTACCGCTACGCCGAGGACACCATGCCGCGCGGCGTGCTCGGCCTGAACGCCAGCATGTTCAAGGGCTACCTGCGCTACATCGCCAACCGGCGCGCCACGCAGATCGGCCTGGAAGCGCTCTTCCCGAACGAGGAGAACCCGTTCCCCTGGATGAGCGAAATGATCGACCTGAAGAAGGAGCGCAACTTCTTTGAAACCCGCGTCATCGAGTACCAATCCGGTGGCGCACTGAGCTGGGACTGAGCCGCGCGGCACACGCGGTGTGCCAGCGAGGCTCCCGGCGGCAGATCAAGATCCGTGTCCGGGACACGCCGTCGCCAGAAGCGGCAGGCCCGGACGCTTCCCCGTTCATCGGCCGGGGCAACAAGCCTGTTCCGGATGGCCGTTCCGACCGATGAATCCCCGCGTCGCTAGACCGACAAGGGTGTTCTCTCACTTGATCAAGGAGATTCACATGGCAACTGCGAAGAAGGCCGCTGCGGCGGCAAAGCCGATGGCGAAGAAGGCCGCTCCGGCGAAGAAGGCTGCACCGGCAAAGAAGGCCGCACCGGCAAAGAAGGCTGCACCGGCGAAGAAGGCTGCACCGGCGAAGAAGGCTGCTCCGGCGAAGAAGGCTGCACCGGCGAAGAAGGCTGCACCGGCGAAGAAGGCCGCACCGGCGAAGAAGGCCGCTGCACCTGCAAAGAAGGCTACACCGGCGAAGAAGGCGGCCGCACCGGCGAAGAAGGCGGCCGCACCGGCGAAGAAGGCGGCTGCACCGGCGAAGAAGGCGGCCGCACCGGCGAAGAAGGCTGCACCGGCGACCAAGGCAGCCCCGGCCAAGAAGGCTGCAGCCAAGAAGGCTGCACCGGCCCCTGCGGCGCCTGCGCCTGCGGCGAAGACTGCGCTGAGTCCCGCCGCCGCGTGGCCGTTCCCCACAGGTAATAAGCCTTGATTCCAGGCTGTGCTAACTGACTGAGTCCGACCCGGCATCTGCCGGGTCGTTTTGTTTCGGCGTCACTTGTGCAATGACATCACTCAAGGTGCTGCGAATGTTCGACTGCTGCTCTTGAAACAAGTTGAGGCAATCTCGGGCGCTCTTTAGATGGACTTGGGCAGACGTCGAGTCGCCGATTGCATCAAGCGTCGTGGCCAATCGAAAGTGAAGAACTGCCAAGTCGTCCAAATCCGCGCAATCGTCAATCAGAGTGGTTGCACTAGCTACGTCGGCGGATGCCGACGCAATCTCGCCAGTATTCACCCGGCACCAAGCGCGCTGAGCAAGCAGTCTCGGTTGCAGACGTTGTTGCCCGTCCCGAACTAGCGCATCGATGTTCTGATCGATCAGATCGGCCGCCTCTTGCCAGGCTCGCTTTACGACCAACAACTCGGCTTGCATGATCGGCATCAAGGATTGCAAGTGCGTTATGCCGAGCGCCCCGTTGAGGTTGCAGGCCGAGGCCACCTCTAAAGTTGCCCTCTCGAGCTCCGACGGATCGACGGTCTGAAAGCAGTCTGCAAGCGTCAAGTGAGACACCGAGTAGGCTGCCGCGTTGTAGAGCATGACGTTCTGCATCGCGATGTCACCGTCGGTGACAGCGTGCTGCCTAGCCACCTTGTACCACCGTCGGGCATCCTGCACGCAGCCCGCCAAGTTCAGGCCGTCAGCCAACACCATAGAGGCACGACCGCGAGCATCGCTGTCGTTTGGGGCGGACCATTCAAACGCCTGCTGGAGGTGTCCGGCAGCATCCTTGATCTGACCAGCGGTCAGTTCGCAGTTCGCCACCCAGGCGGCAGCGTTCGCTGCCAGTTCCCGGTCCCCTGCCATCTGCGCCACCAGGAATGCTCGTAGGAACTTGTCCTTCGTGCGCCGATTGTCCAAGGTCTCAAAGTGAAGGATGAGACCTTCGGCATACATAACCCACGCGCTGAGTTGAGGGTCATATCCGCTGTTCCGTTCGCGCAGTAGCCGCACGATCTCGTTGGCCTGCTTGATTTCGGCCATCTTTGCGAGATAGCCAGCCTTCTTCGCGAACAACACAAGGCGGACGTACAGATCGGTGGCCGCCTTGATCTGTGCTTCGAGGCGTTGCAGCGACCTGAGGGTGAATACACCACCGGAGCCCATTTGCATGCTTCACCTCCATCTCTGGTTTCAGGACCGTACTGGCCGAAACTGCGTCTGCTAAGCAAGCAGCCTGGAGAGTGCCTCGGCGTACTTCTGTGCGGAGCCTTCAACGACGCCCGGGGGCATCTCCGGCGCCGGTGCCTGCTTGTTCCAGGGGGCCCCGTTGACCTGCACCGACTCCAGCCAGTCGCGCAGGAACTGCTTGTCGTAGCTGGGCGGGTTGCTGCCTTCCTGGTACGAGTCCAGCGGCCAGAAGCGCGAGGAGTCGGGGGTCAGGATCTCGTCCATCAGCGTCAGCGTGCCGTCGGGGGCCAGGCCGAACTCGAACTTGGTGTCGGCGATGATGATGCCGCGCGTCAGCGCGTAGGCCGCAGCTTCCTTGTAGAGGCGGATGGCGATGTTGCGCACGCGCTCGGCCAGGTCGCGGCCGATGATCTCGACCATGCGATCGAAGGAGATGTTCTCGTCGTGCTCGCCCATCTCGGCCTTGGTGGCCGGGGTGAAGATGGGCTCGGGCAGGCGGCTGGCGTTCTTCAGCCCCGGCGGCAGCTGGACGCCGCAGACCTGGCCGTTGTGCTGGTACTCCTTCCAGCCGGAGCCGGCCAGGTAGCCGCGCACCACCGCCTCCACCGGCAGCGGCTTCAGGCGCTTGACCAGCATCGAGCGGCCGGTGACCTGGGCCACCTCGTCCGGGGCGACCACGCTCTCGGGCGCCTCGCCGGTCAGGTGGTTGGGCACGATGTGGCGCAGCTTGTCGAACCAGAACAGCGCCATCTGCGTCAGCAGCCGGCCCTTGCCGGGGATGGGCTGGCCCATCACCACGTCGAAGGCCGAGATGCGGTCGGAGGCGACCATCAGGATCCGGTCCTCGCCCACCGCGTAGTTGTCGCGCACCTTGCCGCGGGCCAGCAGCGGCAGCGAGTGCAGTCGGGTTTCGAGGAGGGCGTTGTCGCTCATGGCAGGGGCGTCCGTGCGGGCTGGAAAGGGCCCGTATTGTGCCCTTTGGGTCCGCCGCGGCGCGCTGTTCGCCGCGTGTCGGCCGCCGGCCCCGGCCACGAAAAAGGGGCCCGCGGGCCCCTTCGTTGATGCGGCCGTGGCCGCAGCGGCGTCGTCGAGCCGTCAGTTGACCACCTGGGCCAGCTTGCCCGCGGCGTAGAGCCCGGCCATCGCGCCCAGGTCCAGCGCCTTGATCTTGCCGGCCTGGCCTTCGCAGCCGAACTCCAGGTAGCGCTGCTTGCAGACGGCCTTGGCGGCCTCGCGGGCGGGCTTGAGCCACTCGCGGGCGTCGAACTTGTCGGGGTTCTCGGCCATGAACTTGCGCACCGCACCGGTCATCGCCAGGCGGATGTCGGTGTCGATGTTGATCTTGCGCACGCCGTGCTTGATGGCTTCCTGGATCTCGGCGATGGGCACGCCGTAGGTCTGCTTCATCTTGCCGCCGAACTGGTTGATGATGGCCAGCAGCTCCTGCGGCACCGACGAGGAGCCGTGCATCACCAGGTGGGTGTTGGGGATGCGCGCGTGGATCTCCTTGACGCGGCTGATGGCCAGCACGTCGCCGGTGGGCGGGCGGGTGAACTTGTAGGCGCCGTGGCTGGTGCCGATGGCGATGGCCAGCGCGTCGAGCTGGGTGGCCTGGACGAACTGCGCGGCCTCCTCGGGGTCGGTCAGCATCTGGCTGTGGTCCAGCTTGCCGACAGCGCCGATGCCGTCTTCCTCGCCGGCCTCGCCGGTCTCCAGGCTGCCCAGGCAGCCCAGCTCGCCCTCGACGGTGACGCCGACCTTGTGGGCCATTGCCACGACCTGCTTGGTCACGTCCACGTTGTAGCCGAAGTCGGCCGGGGTCTTGCCGTCCTCGCGCAGGCTGCCGTCCATCATCACCGAGCCGAAGCCCAGGTCGATGGCGCCGGCGCAGACCTTGGGGCTGGTGCCGTGGTCCTGGTGCATCACCAGCGGGATGTGCGGGTAGGCCTCGGTGGCGGCCTGGATCAGGTGCTTGATGAAGGACTCACCGGCGTACTTGCGGGCGCCGGCGCTGGCCTGCAGGATCACCGGCGCGCCCACCTCGTCGGCGGCGGCCATCACGGCCTGCACCTGCTCCAGGTTGTTGACGTTGAACGCCGGGATGCCATAGCCGTTTTCGGCGGCATGGTCCAGCAGCTGGCGCATCGAGACGAGTGGCATGGAGTGGTCCTGGCTGGGAGTGGAGAAACCGGGGGCTGGCGGCGCCGATTCGCGGTGAAACCGCCTGGTAACCGAGCCCGCGATTGTACCGAGCGGCCCCCGCGCGCCGGCCTGCCGCCGACCTGGGATCGCGGGGTGGCGCGGGCGCGCCGCCTGCGGCGGCGTGGAAATGGTGGCATTTCGCCGGTCTGTTCCGGCGCTGGCCGCCGTGCGGGCCGGCCCACACTGGGCCCGGAACCGGCGGAGTGCCGGGAACACGCCGTCGTTGGACCGGATTGCCCGAGTACGCGGTACCGCCTCGCAGAAGGATCCCCGCCATGCACCCCCACCACCTGCTGACCCAAGCGACCACCTGGATCACCGAGCTCGCGCTGGCCGACGGTCAGCGCCTGCCCGCGGCACTGGCCGCGCGCCTGGGCGTGGGCGTGGCCACCGCGCGGCGCCTGGTGCGCCAGCTGGTGGCGCTGCAGTGGCTGGTGGCCGACGGCACGCCGCGGCGCCCGCGCTACCGCCCCGGGCCGATGCGCCAGGTGGTGCGCTGCTACGCGCTGGCCGGGCTGGAGGAGGACCGCCCCTGGGCGCAGGACTTCGCACCGCGGCTGGACCTGCCGCCGCAGGTCGCCCGCCTGGTGGAGCACGCCTTCACCGAGCTGGTCAACAACGCCATCGACCACAGCGGCGGCCGCACGGTGACGGTGTCGATGCGGCAGACACCGCACCAGGTGCAGCTGCTGGTCAGCGACGACGGCCGCGGCATCTTCGACGCGATCGACGCCGGCTTCGCCATCAGCGACCCCGCGCAGGCCATGCTGGAGCTGGCCAAGGGCAAGCTCACCAGCCAGCCGGCGCGCCACACCGGCCGCGGCCTGTGCTTCACCGCGCGGCTGGCCGACGTGTTCGACCTGCACGCCAACGCGGCGGCCTTCCAGCATGTGGACGGCCGGCCGGCGCCCTGGCGCGCGGTGCGCCCGGCCTGCGGCCAGGGCAGCGCGGTCTATGTGGCGATCCGCCTGGACACCGAGCGCACGCTGGACGCCGTGCTGCGCCAGCACAGCCTGGACGGCCAGGGCTACGCCTTCGAGCGCACCGTGGTGCCGCTGCAGCTGGCCGCCGGCGCCAACGCCGGGCTGGCCTCGCGCGCCCAGGCGCGCCGGGTGGCGGCGCGGCTGACGCAGTTCCGCCGCGTCGAGCTGGACTTCGCCGGCCTGGACGACATCGGCCACGGCTTTGCCGACGAGCTGCTGCGTGTGTTCGGCCACCAGCACCCCGAGGTGCAGCTGGTGCCGACCAACATGGCGCCGCGCGTGGCCGCGATGGTCGACAGCGTGCGCGAGCCGCAGCCGGCCTGACCTGCCGCTGCCGGCGGCGTCAGGCCACGCGGCAGACCTTGAGCATGTTGGTGCCACCCGGGTAGCCCATGGGCTCGCCGCAGGTGATGGCGTAGGTGTCGCCGGGGCGCAGCACGCCGCGGTCGACCAGCACGCGCTCGGCCTCGGCCAGTGCGGTGTCGCGGTCGGTGTGCGCCGGCGTCAGCACCGGCCGCACGTTGCGGTACAGCGCCATGCGCGCCTGCGAGGCCGGCTTGGCCGTCAGGCCGAAGATCGGCACGTGGATGTTGTAGCGGCTCATCCACAGCGCGGTGCTGCCCGATTCGGTCAGCGCGATGATGGCCTTGCAGCCCAGGTGGTGGGCGGTGAACAGCGCGCCCATCGCGATGGACTGGTCGATGCGGCCGAAGGTGCGCTCGGCGAAGCTGGCGTCCAGGCGCACGTCCTCGGCGCGCTCGGCCTCCAGCGCGATCAGCGCCATCTGCTCCACCGTCTCCACCGGGTACTTGCCGGCGGCGGTCTCGGCGCTGAGCATCACCGCGTCGGTGCCGTCGAGCACCGCGTTGGCCACGTCCGACACCTCGGCGCGGGTGGGCACCGGGTTCTGGATCATCGACTCCATCATCTGCGTCGCGGTGATGGCGATCTTGTCCATCTCGCGGGCCATGCGGATCATCTTCTTCTGCAGCGCCGGCACCGCGGCGTTGCCCACCTCCACCGCCAGGTCGCCGCGCGCCACCATGATGCCGTCGCTGGCCTTCAGGATGGCCTCGAGCTGCGGGATGGCCTCGCTGCGCTCGATCTTGGCGATCATCGCCGGCTTGTGGCGGAAGGGCTCGCCGGCCACGTTGGCCAGCTGGCGGGCCATCTCCATGTCGGTGGCGTTCTTCGGGAAGCTCACCGCCAGGTAGTCGCACTGGAAGGACATCGCGGTGCGGATGTCGTCCATGTCCTTGGCCGTCAGCGCCGGCGCGGTCAGGCCGCCGCCCTGCTTGTTGATGCCCTTGTTGTTGCTGAGCTCGCCGCCGATCTTGACCGTGGTGTGCACCTGCTCGCCGCGCACCGCTTCCACCGTCAGCACGATCAGGCCGTCGTTGAGCAGCAGCGTGTCGCCGGGGCGCACGTCGCGCGGCAGTTCCTTGTAGTCCAGGCCGACGCCGCCCAGGTCGCCCGGCTCGGTGCGCCCGGCGTCCAGCACGAAGGGGGCGCCGGGCTCCAGCATCACCTTGCCGTCGGCGAACTTGCCGACGCGGATCTTCGGGCCCTGCAGGTCGGCCATCAGGGCCACCGGCTTGCCGACCTTGGCGGCCATGTCGCGCACCAGGGTGGCGCGGTCGATGTGGTCCTGCGCCTTGCCGTGGCTGAAGTTCAGCCGCACCACGTCGACGCCGGCGCGCAGCAGCCGCTCCAGCACCGCGGGGTCGCTGCTGGCGGGGCCGAGGGTGGCGACGATCTTGGTGGCGCGTGGCATGGTGTCGGTGCAGGGGGCGGGTGGCGGTGGCCGGATTATCCGCCCCGGCACCGCCCCGCGCGCCGCCCGCTGTGCCGACTCAGCGCCCGGCCTCGCGCCGCTCGGCCGCGTTGGCCACCGCCAGCGCGGTCATGTTGACGACGCGGCGCATCGTCGCCGAGGGCGTGAGCACGTGCACCGGTGCGGCCGCGCCCAGCAGGATGGGGCCGATGGTCACGCCGTTGCCGTCGGTGGTCTTGAGCACGTTGAACAGGATGTTCGCCGCGTCCAGGTTGGGCAGCACCAGCAGGTTGGCCGCGCCGCGCAGCGTGGAGTCGGGCAGGAAGGTGTCGCGCACCGATTCGGACAGCGCCGCGTCGGCCTGCATCTCGCCGTCGCAGGCGATGCCGGGCGCGCGCTGGACGAACAGGTTGCGCGCCTCGCGCATGCGCTGGGCCGACGCGCGGCGCGACGAGCCGAACATCGAGTGCGACAGGAAGGCCACCTGCGGCGGCATGCCGAAGCGCTGCACCTCCTCGGCGGCCATCAGCGCGATCTCGGCCAGCTCCTCGGCGCTGGGCTGCTCGTTGACGAAGGTGTCGGTGATGAACAGCGTGTGCTGCGGCAGCATCAGCGCGTTCATCGCCGCCATGGTGCGCGCGCCGGGGCGCATGCCGATGATCTGCTGGATGTGCTCCAGGTGCAGGTCGTAGCGGCCGACCAGGCCGCACAGCATCGCGTCGGCCTCGCCGCGCTTGACCATCAGCGCCGCGATCACCGTGTTGCTGCGCCGCACCGCGGTCTTGGCGAACTCGGGCGAGATGCCGTCACGGCCCATCAGCCGGTGGTACAGCGTCCAGTACTCCTTGAAGCGCGGGTCGTCCTCGGGGTTGCAGACCTCGAAGTCCACGCCGGGCCGCAGGCGCAGGCCGGCGCGCTCGATGCGCATCGCGATCACCGCCGGGCGGCCCACCAGGATGGGCCGCGCCAGGCCCTCGTCCAGCACCACCTGCACCGCGCGCAGCACGCGCTCGTCCTCGCCGTCGGAATAGACCACGCGCGTGCCGTGGCGCGCGCAGGCCGCCTTGGCCGCGGCGAACACCGGGCGCATGACCATGCCGGTCTGGTAGACGTAGCGGCTGAGCTGCTGGCGGTAGGCGTCCAGGTCGGCGATCGGCCGCGTGGCCACGCCGCTCTCGGCCGCGGCGCGGGCCACCGCCGGCGCGATGCGCAGGATCAGCCGCGCGTCGAAGGGCTTGGGGATGATGTAGTCCGGGCCGAAGCGCAACTCCTGGCCGGCGTAGGCGGCGGCCACCTCGTCGCTGGTCTCGGCCTTGGCGAGTTCGGCGATCTCGCGCACGCAGGCCAGCTTCATCGCCTCGTTGATCCGCGTGGCGCCGCAGTCCAGCGCGCCGCGGAAGATGTAGGGGAAGCACAGGACGTTGTTGACCTGGTTCGGGTAGTCCGAACGCCCGGTGGCGACGATGCAGTCGGGCCGCGCCGCCTTGGCCAGCTCGGGCCGGATCTCGGGCTCGGGGTTGGCCAGGGCCAGGATGATCGGCCGGTCGGCCATGGTCTGCACCATCTCGCCGGTCAGCACGCCGGCGGTGGAGCAGCCGAGGAAGACGTCGGCGCCGCGGATCGCGTCGGCCAGCGTCTTCGCGTCGGTCTTCTGGCAGTAGCGCAGCTTGGACTCGTCGAGCTTGCCGTCGACGAAGTCGGACCGGCCCTCGCGGATCACGCCCTTGGAGTCGACCGCGAAGATGTTGGCCGGCTTCACGCCCAGGCCCACCATCAGGTCCAGGCAGGCGATGGCCGCCGCGCCGGCGCCCGAGGCCACCAGCTTGACCTCGTCGATGCGCTTGCCCACCAGCTCCAGCGCGTTGAGCAGCGCGGCCGAGGAGATGATGGCCGTGCCGTGCTGGTCGTCGTGGAAGACGGGGATGTTCAGGCGCTCGCGCAGCCGGCGCTCGATGGTGAAGCACTCGGGGGCCTTGATGTCCTCGAGGTTGATGCCGCCCAGCGTCGGCTCCAGCGCGGCGATGATCTCGACCAGCTTGTCCGGGTCCTTCTCGGCCAGCTCGATGTCGAAGACGTCGATGCCGGCGAACTTCTTGAACAGGCAGCCCTTGCCCTCCATCACCGGCTTGGCGGCCAGCGGGCCGATGTCGCCCAGGCCCAGCACCGCGGTGCCGTTGGTCACCACCGCCACCAGGTTGCCGCGCGAGGTGTACTCGGCCGCGGTGGACGGGTCGGCGGCGATGTCCAGGCAGGGGTAGGCCACGCCGGGCGAGTAGGCCAGGCTCAGGTCGCGCTGGTTGGACAGCGGCTTGGTCGGCGTGACCGCGACCTTGCCGCGCGTCGGCGCCCGGTGGTACTCACGCGCGGCGTCGCGCAGGGCCTGTTCGGCGGCAGAAAGGGGGGTGGACATCACAGGCCTCCATCTGATTCTTGGAGGCCGGAGATTACGCCCGATCACCCACCGCAATCATGCGCGCACGCGACAGCACTGATCGCCGGGTGGGTTGGAATCGGGCGGCCTTCGGCGCTTTGCCGTCCTCTCAGCTTGTTCCTGGAAGCCGATCTTGCGCTGGTCTCGGACCTCGCCCGGGACGCCGACCGTCCGCTGCAAGCTCAGCACAAGCGGCAGCCCGGCGCCGCCAGCAGCCGGAGCTCAGGCCGCCCGCAGGCAGTCCACGATCTGCAGTCGCGCCGCGCGCCAGGCCGGGATGAAGCCGCCGACCACGCCCATGGCCAGTGCGAAGACCAGGCTTTGTAGAACGATGCGCGGCGTCAGCACGAAGCGGAAGGCCAGTTCGGCGAAGCTCTGGAAGTTGGTGGTCGACACCGCCACCGCCTGCATCGCGCTGGCCGCGGCCAGGCCGATCACCCCGCCCACCGCCGCCAGCAGCAGCGACTCCACCAGGAAGGCCGCCAGCACCGCGCCGCGGCGGAAGCCCAGCGCGCGCAGCGTGCCGATCTCGCCGGTGCGCTGGGCCACCGCGGCGAACATGGTGATCATCGCGCCGACCACCGCGCCGATCGAGAAGATCACCGCCAGGCTCAGGCCCAGGATGTTGATGAAGGTGGCCAGCGCCTCGCTCTGCTCGGCATAGAACTGGCGCTCGGGCTTCAGCTCCAGCGGCAGGCGCGGGTCGGCCTCGACGCGGGCCTTCAGCGCCTCGAACTGCGCCGGGTCGGCCAGGCGCAGCACCACCACCGACCAGGCGTTGCGCCGGAAGGCCTGCAGCATCTGCTCGCCGTCGCCCCAGACCTCGCTGTCGAAGGCGCTGCCGCCGGCGTCGAAGCGGCCGACCACGCGCCAGTCGCGGCCGGCGAAGCGCAGGGTCGCGCCCAGCTCGGTGCCGGCGAAGCCCTCGGCGGTGGACCGCCCGACGACGATCTCGCTGCTGCCGGGGCGGAACATCCGCCCCTCCATCAGGCGCACCGCCGGGCGCAGCGCCAGCCCCTGGGCCGAGGTGCCGCGCACCGTCACGTTCACCGGCTTGCCGGTGCTGCGCTTGGGCAGGCTGATCAGCACCACCGGCTCGGCGCTGGCCAGCGGCCGGCCCTGGGCGTCGGTGGCCAGGCCGGGCTGGGTGGCCAGGATGGCGGCCTGGGCGCGGTCGATGCCGCTGTTGATCTCGGCGCCGGCACCCTTGCGCAGCGCGATGGCGTTGTCCGGCTGGCCGGTGGCCACCAGCGTGGCGCGGATGCCCTCGCTCATCATCAGCACGGTGGCGAAGACGTAGACCACCAGGGCCATGCCGCCGGCGGTCAGTGCGGTGGTGACGCGGCGCACCCACAGGTTGCGGGCGATGTAGCGCAGCGGGACGGCGGCCATGGTCGTGCGCCCCTCAGCCCATGTGCCGCAGCCCGGCGACGATGTCGATGCGGCCCATGCGCCAGGCCGGCCAGGCGGCGGCCACCGCGCCCACGCCCAGCGCGGCCAGGCCCTGCAGCGCCATCGTCAGCGGCGAGACCTGGAATACGGGGAACAGCGTGCCCGCCGCGCTGCGGAAGGCGGCGGCCAGCGGCAGCGTCAGCGCGATGCCGGCGGCGCCGCCCAGCGCGGCGATCAGCAGGCTTTCGCCGAACAGCAGCCGGGTGACGAAGCCGGGGCCGAAGCCCAGGGCCTTGAGCGTGGCGTACTCGGCCAGACGCTCGCGCGCGGTCATCGCCATGGTGTTGGCCATCACCGCCATGATGATCAGCACGATGATGAAGCTCACCGCCTGCACCGCCGCCAGGATGGCCTCGCTCATCGCCACGAAGCTGAGCTGGAAGGCGGCCTCGGTCTCGGTCATCGTCTCGGCCAGCGAGTTGGCGAACAGCGCGTCCACCCGCTGGCCCACCGCGGCCGCGTCGGCCGGCTCGGCGATGCCCAGGATGTAGACGCCCACCTGCTCGCCGCGGCCCTTGAAGCGGGCGCGGATGGCCTCGTTGATGTAGGCCCAGTGCACCAGCATCTGGCTCTCGTCGGTGCGCGCCTCGGCGCCATCCCAGATGCCGCGCAGCGTGAAGCTCCAGGTGCCGGGGTAGATGGTGCCGCGCAGCGGGATGGTGTCGCCGAGCTTCCAGCCGAACTTGTCGGCCAGCTTGCGGCCGACCACGGCGCCCTGGCGGTCGCGCAGAAAGGCCAGCTTCTGCTCGTCGGGCAGGCGGTACTCGGGGTACAGCGCCAGGTAGCTGGGCGGGTCGACGGCGAACTGCGGAAAGAAGTTGCGCTCGGTGACGTAGACGCCGCCGAACCAGTTGGCCCAGCTGACCTGGCGCACGCCGTCCACGGCACGCAGGCGCTCGGCATAGCTCAGCGGCAGCGCGAAGGTCAGCGAGATGTTGCTGCGCGTGACCAGGCGCGTGCTGCTGCTGCCCTCGACGCCGGCGTACCAGGCGTCGACGATGGTGCGCAGCAGGCCGAAGGCGCAGATCGCCACCACCAGGCCGACCATGGTCAGCAGCGTGCGCAGCCGGTGCCGGAAGGCGTTCTTCAGCAGCAGGCGCAGCAGGAACATGGCTCAGGCGGCGGGCGCGTCGACCAGCACGCCCTTTTCCAGGTGCACCAGCCGGCCGGCGCGGGCGGCGGCCTTGGGGTCGTGGGTGACCATCACGATGGTCTTGCCCAGCTGGTGCACCAGCTGGTCCAGCAGGGCCAGCACCTCCTCGCCGGTGGCGCGGTCCAGGTCGCCGGTGGGCTCGTCGGCGACGATCAGCGCCGGGTCGGTGACCAGCGCGCGGGCGATGGCCACGCGCTGCTGCTGGCCGCCGGAGAGCTCGCTGGGGTAGTGGTCGGCGCGGTCGGCCAGGCCCACCAGCTGCAGCACGGTGGCCACGCGCCGGCGGCGCTCGCGTGGCGCCAGCCCGGTCAGCAGCAGCGGCAGCTCCACGTTGTCGAAGGCCGAGAGCACCGGCAGCAGGTTGTAGAATTGGAAGATGAAGCCGATGTGGGCCGCGCGCCAGTCGGCCAGCTGGCCCTCGGACAGGCCGGCGATGTCCACGCCGCCGATGGCGATGCGGCCGGCGTCGGGCCGGTCGATGCCGGCGACCAGGTTCAGCAGCGTGCTCTTGCCCGAGCCACTGGGGCCCATCAGCGCGACGAACTCGCCCGGCCAGACGTCCAGCGTGATGTCCTGCAGCACCGGGATCGCCTGGTCGCCGCGGACATAGCCCTTGCGCAGGTGGCGGATGGCGATCAGCGGCGCACTCACTTGGCGGCCACCGTCACCAGGCCGCCGGACTTCAGGCCCTCGGGCGGCGCCAGCACCACGCGCTCGCCGGGCTTGAGCGCCGGGGCGCTCAGCTCCACCAGGTCGCCCAGCTTGCGCCCGGGGGTCACCGGCACCGCCTCGGCCGCTTCGCCGGCAACGCGGAAGACCACGCTGCGGCCGTCGCGCGTGACGACGGCCTTGGCGCTGACCGCGGTCACCGGGCGCTGGTCCTCGGCGCTGGCCGGGCGCGACAGGAAGCTGACCTTGGCGCTCATCTCGGGCAGCACGCGGGCGTCCAGGCGCTCGAAGCGGATCTTGGTCATCACCGTGGCCTTGGCGCGGTCCACCGTGGGGACGATGCGCGCCACGCTGCCGCGGAAGCGCTGCTCGGGCAGGGCGTCCAGCGTGATCTCCACCGGCTGGTCGACCTTGACGCGGGCGACGTTGCTCTCGGAGACGTCGGCCTCGACCTCCAGCGTGGCCATGTCGGCCATCGTCACCACGGCGCCCGAGGTGCCGGTGGCGCTGGAGAAGGGCGTGATCATGTCGCCGACGTTGGCGTTCTTGACCAGCACCACGCCGTCGAAGGGCGCGCGGATCTCGGTGTTGGCCTGGCTGACCTGCTGCACCGCCACCTGCGCCCGGGCCTGGCGCACCGCGGCCTGGGCGGTGGCCACGGCCGCCTGCTGGGTGGCCAGCGCGCTGCGCGCCACGGCCAGGCGGCGCTCGGCGCCGTCCACCGCCTGCGGCGACACGAAGCCCTGGGCCTGCAGCGCCAGCTGGCGCTTGAGCTCGACCTCGGCATTGGCCAGCTCGGCGCGGGCCTGGCCCAGCGCCGCCTCGGCCTGGGCCTGCGCGGCCAGGGCCTGGTCCACCGCGGCCTGGCTGGCGAGCACGGCGGCGGCCACGTCGCTGGCGTCCAGCCGGCCGATCAGCTCGCCGCGCTTGACCACGCTGCCCTCGCGCACCGTCAGCTCGACCAGGCGCCCGGTGCCCTTGCTGGCCACCGCGGCGCGGCGCTGCGCCACCACGTAGCCCGAGGCGCTGAGCTCGGCGTACTGCTGCGAAGGGTAGGCCGCCTGCACGGTGCCCACCTGCACCGCGGTGCGGCGCGGCATCAGCGCCAGCGCGGCGCCGCCGGCCAGCAGCAGCGCGGCGACGAGCCAGGGCCAGCGGCGCCGGCGGCGGCGCAGCGGCTGGGCGCTGCGGTCCAGCGCCAGCGTGGCCAGGCCGGGGTGGGGCGGGGTCGGAGGGGCGGCAGGCGCGTCGGCCATGGTCGGTTGCGGCAGGGTGGGGTGGGGCCAAGCATGCCACGGACGCGTCCACGCGGCCGGCCGCCACCTGCCTTGGCCGCAGCGCGCGTCGGGCGTTCAGCGCCCCGGCGCGCGCCACAGCACCTTGCGGGCGTGGCTCCCCCAGGGGCTGCCGCTGCGCAGCGCGGCGACGAAGCCCGCGCGGTCTTCGATCCAGGTGCCGCCGATCGCGGTGACGCCGCGCGCAAACAGCGGCTCGGGCAGGCAGCCGGCGCCGGGGCCGATCATCGCCACCGCGCGGGCGCCGCGGCAGCCCGCCAGCACCGCGTCCAGCGTGTCGTTGAGCAGCACCGTGCTGGTCATCAGCACCTTGTCGCAGGCGCGCAGCGCGGCCGGGTCCAGCGTCACGGTGAAGCCGGGGTGGGCGCCGGCCAGGTCGGCGCGCAGCTCCAGCACCGTCAGCCGGGCACCGCGCTCGGTCACCGGCTTCACCAGCGGCGGGAAGAAGCCGACCATGCCGATGTGCTCGCCCGGCTGCGGGTCCAGCCCGGCGATCGAATCGGCGGCGTCGGGCGGCACCGTGCCGTCGCGGTCGGCCAGGTGGCGGCTGAGCGCGTTGACCGCGGCGAAGCCGAGGGTGCGCTCGGCGCCGCGGCCGTCGCGCCACAGCCGGGCCAGCGCCAGCGCGTCGTGGCCGACCAGGCGCTGGCCGGCCTCGGCACCGCCGCCGGCCAGCCGGGCCAGGGTGTCGTCCAGCAGCACGTAGCTCAGGCCGATGGCGCCGCTGTCCAGCTCGACGGCGCCGAACTCGCCGTCCTTGCTGCCGTTCCAGGGCACCGGCGGCAGGTGCACCGCGCGCACCCGCGGCGCGGGGCCGGGGCCCAGGCGGGCGGCGATCAGGGCCAGCAGGTCGTCGGCGATGGTGGGTTCGGGCATGGGCGCATCATGCCCGCGGCCGGCGGCGGCGGGCTTGTGCCGGCGCAGGGTCTTGAAAGCGCTGCGGCGGCCCCAAAATCCCGCCCGCGCGCCGGGGCTTTGCCCGCCGGCTCCCGATTCCTTCGCACCCGCAGCACACGACATGACCAAGCAAACCCACGCCTTCCAGGCCGAAGTCAAGCAGATCCTGCACCTCGTCACCCACTCGCTGTACTCGAACAAGGAGATCTTCCTGCGCGAGTTGGTGTCCAACGCGTCGGACGCCTGCGACAAGCTGCGCTTCGAGGCGCTGGACAACGCCGCGCTGTACGAGGACGCGCCCAACCTCGAGGTGCGCGTGCTGTTCGACGCCGAGGCCAAGACCCTCACCATCCGCGACAACGGCATCGGCATGAGCGCCGAGGAGGCCGCCGCCCACCTGGGCACCATCGCCAAGAGCGGCACGCGGGAGTTCATGGCCCGGCTGGAGGGCGACCAGAAGAAGGACGCCCAGCTGATCGGCCAGTTCGGCGTGGGCTTCTACTCGGGCTTCATCGTCGCCGACCGCATCACCGTGGAAAGCCGCCGCGCCGGCCTGGCCGCAGATCAGGGCGTGCGCTGGAGCAGCGAGGGCACCGGCGAGTACGAGCTGGAGACGATCACCAAGGCTGCGCGCGGCACCGACGTCATCCTGCACCTGCGCGACGAGGAGGCCGAGTTCCTCAGCACCTGGAAGCTCAAGTCCATCATCGCCAAGTACAGCGACCACATCTCCCTGCCCATCCTGATGCAGAAGGAGGAATGGGACGCCGAGGCCTCCAAGCAGGTCAAGAAGGACGAGTGGGAGACGGTGAACAAGGCTGCCGCGCTGTGGGCACGCAGCAAGAGCGAGGTCACCGACGCCGAGTACCAGGACTTCTACAAGCAGATCAGCTACGACCAGGAAGCGCCGCTGGCCTACACCCACAACCGCGTGGAGGGCCGCAGCGAGTACACCCAGCTGCTCTACATCCCGGCCAAGGCGCCGATGGACATGTGGAACCGCGACAAGCGCGGCGGCGTGAAGCTGTACGTCAAGCGTGTCTTCATCATGGACGACGCCGAGGCGCTGATGCCGGTGTACCTGCGCTTCGTCAAGGGGGTGATCGACTCGGCCGACCTGCCGCTGAACGTCAGCCGCGAGCTGCTGCAGGAAAGCCGCGACGTCAAGGCCATCCGCGAGGGCAGCACCAAGCGCGTGCTGGGCATGCTGGAGAGCCTGGCCGACAGCGACAGCGCCGAGGACAAGGCCAAGTACCTGGCGTTCTGGAAGGAGTTCGGCGCGGTCCTGAAGGAAGGCATCGGCGAAGACTTCGCCAACCGCGAGCGCCTGGCCAAGCTGTTCCGTTTCGCCAGCACCCAGGCCGACGAGGGCGTCAGCCTCGCCGACTACGTGGCGCGCATGAAGGAAGGCCAGGAGGCGATCTACGTCATCACCGCCGACACCCTGGCCGCGGCCAAGGCCAGCCCGCAGCTCGAGATCTTCAAGAAGAAGGGCATCGAGGTGCTGCTGCTGACCGACCGCGTCGATGAGTGGCTGCTCTCGCACCTCTACGAGTTCGAGGGCAAGCCGCTGCAGAGCGTGGCCAAGGGCGCGGTGGACCTGGGCAAGCTGCAGGACGAGGAAGAGAAGAAGCAGGCCGAGCAGGCGGCCGAGGCCTTCAAGCCCACGCTGGACCAGCTGAAGGACGCGCTGAAGGACCGCGCCAAGGACGTGCGCGTGACCACCCGCCTGGTCGACAGCCCGGCCTGCCTGGTGGTCGAGGAGGGCGACATGAGCGGCCACCTGGCGCGCCTGCTGAAGCAGGCCGGCCAGGCCGCGCCGGCCAGCCAGCCCATCCTCGAGGTCAACGCCGAGCACGCGCTGGTCAAGCGCCTGGCGGCCCAGGCCGACGACCCGGCCCGCTTTGGCGACCTGGCCCACATCCTGTTCGACCAGGCCCTGCTGGCCGAGGGCGGCCAGCTCGACGACCCGGCGGCCTATGTGGCGCGGGTGAACAAGCTGCTCGCCGGCTGAGAGGCTGAGCGCTTTTCGCTCATGCCCGCTCGTCACACCCCAAGCCGCCCGCTCGTCGTTGCAAATGCTCGCCATGGCCCGAGCCATGGCTGTGCTTTGCGCCTAGATCGACCGGCTTTGGGCGCGCCGCTCGGCCACGATCGACATCCTCTCAGCCTCTGAGCGCGGCGCTTCAGTCCAGGTCGAAGGCGTCGGCGTCCAGCGGCGCCTCGGCCATGGCCTCGAGCTGCTCGCGCAGCTCGGTGGTCTGCTGGCCCCAGTAGCCGGCGCCGCCGAACCAGGGGAAGGCGATCGGGAAGGCCGGGTCGTGCCAGCGCGCGGCCAGCCAGGCGCTGTGGTGCAGCATGCGCAGCGTGCGCAGCGCCTCGACCAGGGCCAGCTCGCGCGCGTCGAAGCGGCGGATCTGGCGGTAGCCGCGCAGCACCTGGGCCAGCTGGGCCTGGCGCGCGGCGCGGTCGCCGGACAGCCACATCCACAGGTCCTGCACCGCCGGGCCGCTGACCGCGTCGTCGAGGTCGACGATGTGCGGCCCCTGGCCTCCCTGGTCCGGGTCGCGCCACAGGATGTTGCCGGGGTGGCAGTCGCCGTGCAGCCGGATTGCCCGCGCCGGGTGGCCGGCCAGGGTCTCGGCGGCCGCGGCCAGCGCGCGCTCGGCGGCGTCGCGCCAGGCCGGCGCCTGGGCGGGCGGGATGGCGTCGGACGCCAGCAGGCCCTGCAGCGCGGCCTGGCCGAAGGTGGCGGCGTCGAGCCGGCGACGGTGCACGAAGGCGCCGGCTTCGCCGACCAGGTGCAGCCGGGCGATGAAGCGGCCCAGCCAGCGCAGCGTCGCCGGATGTTCCAGTTCGGGGGCCTGGCCGGCGCGGCGCGGGTAGACGGCGACGCGGAAGGGCTGGCCGTCCACCGCCACGGTGGTCAGCGTGCCGCCGGCCGCGGTGCCCTGCAGCGGCAACGGGGCGACCACGGGCACCTCGGCGGCGGCCAGTTCGGCGGCGAAGGCGTGCTCCTCGGCGATCTGCGCGTCGGTCCAGCGACCGGGCCGGTAGAACTTGGCCACCACCGCGCCACCGTCCTCCAGCATCGCCTGGAAGACGCGGTTCTCGTAGCTGTTGAGCTGCAGCAGGCGGCCATCGCCGCGCAGGCCGCAGGCGTCCAGTGCGTCGAGCACGGCCTGCGGCGTCAGGTGGTCGAAGGGGTGGCGGGCCGCGTTCATCGGCAGGTGACCGCGGTCCGGCACGGCGGCGCGGGCGGGGGCGCCTCAGTGGCGCAGCGGCGGGGGCGGGGGTTCATCCCCCACCATACCAGGGCGCTCGCCGGGCAGGTCGCCGGACGGGCGCAGGTCGCCGAAGCCGGTCTCGAAGCTGCGGTCGTGGGTGAAGAAGGAGTCGTTGAAGGCCATCGAGTCCTGCCACAGCGTGGTGCGCTCGCGGCGGCGCGAGGCCGGCGTCGGCGCGGCGATCGGCGCGACGCCGGGCATCGCGCCGGCGCCGCTGGCCGGCTGCGGCCCGCGCGAGGAACTGGCGCTGTGCGGCACCAGCAGCTGCAGCTCGGGGATCGACGGCAGGTGGTCGGCCGGGCAGCGCAGGTAGCGCACGCGGCAGGCGCCGAGCACCGCCTGCTTGATGCGGGTCGACCGGCTGGGCGGGCCGCCGCGGTCGTAGCTCAGGTCCATCGCGGCCAGCACGCGGCCGTTGGCGCTGCACACCGCGAAGGTCACGTTGATCGCGCCCAGCAGGTCGAACCAGTAGCGCACCTGCTTGGGATCGCTGGGCTGGCAGAAGCGCACCAGCGGCAGCTTGGCCAGCACGATGTGGTGGGGCAGGGCCTCGCGCAGCTGGCGGTAGACGCGGCGCTCGTCGGCGGTGAAGACCGGGCGCGGCAGCAGTTCCCACTCGACCGGCAGCGGCGGCGGGCCGGGCGGCGGGCGCCGCAGGTGGCGCACCAGCGCCACGCCGCCCAGGGTCACGAGGCCCGACAGGGCCGCGACGGCGATCAACCAGGGAAGGTACTGCTGCATGAACCCCTGAGCGCGATGCGAGGAACAGACCAAACGCATCAGCCCAGGCTGAGCGTACGTGCAAAAAATGGCAAAGACGGCGAAGAGATGTTACCGCGTTGCCGGCCTGCTGCCTTGCCATTGCCCCGGGTTTGCGGGGCGCGCGCTTGGGGGTCCGGGCGGGCGTGCCCGCCAGGCCCGGCGCTCAGTCCTTGGCCGTGCGGCCGGGGGACTTGGCGATGCCCGACTTGACCTCGCCGATGGCGTCGATCAGCGAGTCGACGAGCCGCGCCTGCTGCTTGAGGCGGTAGTCCAGCGCCGCCGCGCCCTCGCCCACCCACTGCTCGACCTGCGAGGCCAGCGTCTCGTGGGGCAGCTTCAGGTAGGCGTCGGACTCGCTGCCGGCGCGCTCGACCTTGGCGCCGGCCTTGCGCGCGATGCGCAGCATCGCGGTGTTCTCGCTCAGCGCGTGGATGAACAGCGTGTCCAGGCCGCGGTTGCGGGCGTGCAGCATCGCGTGCTCGAACAGCCGGGCGCCGTAGCCGCGGCCGCGCAGGTGCGCGGCCACCGAGCCGCCGAATTCGGCCGCGCGCGGCTCGGCGGCGTCGTCCTCGGGGTAGGCCAGGTGCGCCAGCGCGATCAGCTCCAGCCGGCGGTTGAACACGCCGAACAGCTCGTCGCGCGCGAAATCCAGGCCGTTGACATAGCGCGTGACCTGCTGGTCGCTGGCGGCGTAGCCGAAGCGCAGGTAGCGGTCGCGCTCGGGCAGGCCCAGCAGGTGCTTGAGGATGCGGCCCCGGTGGCGCGGCGTCAGCGTGCGGATCGGAATCCACGCGGCAGCGGCGGGCCGGGGGGGCGGCGTGTCCGGCAGGGCCGCGTCCAGCGCCGCATGGCGGTGGGCCATGGCCGGGTCATGGGGGGCGGGGGAGCTCATCATGTTGCGGTGCAGCATCAGTAGAAACCCGATGGTATGCCAGCCGCCGCCGCCGCGCTGTGCGGAATTGGACGGGCCTCCCGAATCTGGCCGACGGATCGGACTTTGCGCGTGCCCGTGGTTTGCGCATACAATCGCGGGCTTGCCTCGTGATGGCCGGGGCAAGGCGTGGCCGGGTTTCCGGGCGTGTTGCGTGTCGCTTCGCATGTGGTGGGGGCGGTGCCGGCAGCCCGAGGTGCCCAAGCCAGCCGACAGCGCCGAGAGGCCGCCCTGATAAGCGGTTCCGAGGCCGCGGCAGCAGCGTCACGTTCCATGCCGCCATCGTGGTGCGGTGCCCAGTGGGGGTGCCGGCCGAACCCGAAAGACCCTCATGAAGACCTTCAGCGCCAAGCCGGCCGAAGTGCAGCACGAGTGGTTTGTGCTTGATGCCACCGACAAGGTGCTCGGACGTGTCGCCAGCGAAGTGGCACTCCGTTTGCGCGGCAAGCACAAGGCCATCTACACGCCGCACGTCGACACCGGTGACTACATCATCGTCGTCAACGCCGACAAGATCCGTGTGACCGGCACCAAGAACGAGGACAAGACGTACTACCGTCACTCGGGCTTCCCGGGCGGCATCTACGCGACGTCGTTCAAGGACATGCAAGCCAAGCATCCGGGCCGCGCCCTGGAGAAGGCCGTCAAGGGCATGCTGCCCAAGGGCCCGCTCGGCTACGCGATGATCAAGAAGCTGAAGGTGTATGCCGGTGGTTCCCACCCGCACACCGCCCAGCAGCCCAAGGCGCTGGAAATCTAAGGAGCGGTGATGATCGGCAATTGGAACTACGGTACCGGCCGCCGCAAGTCGTCGGTGGCCCGCGTATTCATCCAGAAGGGTGACGGCCAGATCGTCGTCAACGGCAAGCCCGTGGACCAGTACTTCGGCCGCCAGACCTCGATCATGATCGTCAAGCAGCCGCTGCTGCTGACGAACCATGAAGGTACCTTCAACATCAAGGTCAACGTGCATGGCGGCGGCGAAAGCGGCCAGGCCGGTGCGGTGCGCCACGGCATCACCCGCGCGCTGATCGACTACGACGCGAGCCTGAAGAGCGACCTGAGCAACGCCGGCTTCGTCACCCGCGACGCCCGCGAGGTGGAGCGCAAGAAGGTCGGTCTGCACGGCGCCCGTCGCCGCAAGCAGTTCAGCAAGCGCTGATTTCGCGAGGACCGCGCGTCCTGGCTGGGGGCCGCCTTCGGGCGGCCCTTGTCATTGGCGGCAACGCCACAATCTCCCGATGCGATGCAGGGTCAAGACGCCCCTGGGGGGGATCCTGAGAAAATCGCGTTGTCACGAGGCCTGCGCCACGGCGCGGGCCACGCCCCAAGATCCGTCGGCCGTCTGCCTACCTGGTGCCGACACCCGCAGGAGTGCACATGAACGCCATCGCCGAGAACCTGGCTGCCGACACCACCGAGATGCCCGCGCCGCTGGTGTTCACCGACAGCGCCGCCGCCAAGGTGGCCGACCTGGTGGCCGAGGAGGGCAACCCCGACCTGAAGCTGCGCGTGTTCGTGCAGGGCGGCGGCTGCTCGGGCTTCCAGTACGGCTTCACCTTCGACGAGGTCGTCAACGACGACGACACGCAGATGAGCAAGAACGGCGTCACGCTGCTGATCGACGCGATGAGCCTGCAGTACCTGGTCGGCGCCGAGATCGACTACAAGGAAGACCTGCAGGGCGCGCAGTTCGTCATCAAGAACCCGAACGCCACGACCACCTGCGGCTGCGGCTCCAGCTTCTCGGTCTGAGCGGCTGCCGCTGACCGGACGACGGCCACCTTCGGGTGGCCGTTTTGCTTGGCTCGCGCGTGCCGCTCAGGGCACGCCCGGCACGCCGGTGGCCAGCGGGTCGTACAGGCTCTGGATCACCGGCGCCTCCAGCCCGTCGGGCTGCGAGGCGCCGTCGTCGTCGGCCAGCTGCGACAGCAGCGCCGCCGAGCTGGCCACCAGCGGCCAGGACAGGCAGGCGCCGGTGCCGTCGGTGGCGTCCAGCCCCAGCTCCAGCAGCGCACTGGCCTGGAACAGCGACAGCGCGCGGTCCAGCCCCAGGTGGGTGGTGCTGCGGCAGAACACGCAGTAGTCGGTCACCGACTCGGCGATGCGCGAGGCGACCATCAGCGCCGCGCAGGCGGCAATGCCGTCGACCATGATCAGGTGGCGCTTGCTGGCGGCGACCAGCATCGCGCCGACCATCACCGCGGTCTCGAAACCGCCGAAGGCCGCCAGCACCTCGACCGCGTCGCGCACCTCGCGGTGCCGGCCCTCGGCGCCCTGGGCGATGATCATCAGGTGGGCCAGGGTCTCGGGCAGCATCTGCGGCCCGCTGACCAGCAGCTCGCGCACCGGCGTGTCGGTCAGCCGCGACAGCACCAGCGCCGCGCTCTCGTGCGCGCCGACGCCGATGCCGGCGCAGGCCAGCACGTTGCCGTGCAGGGTGTCGCCGATCTCCATGCCGGCGCGGATCGCGGCATGGGCCTGCTCCAGGCTCATCGCCGGGCCGACGCGGGCGTTGCGCGTGCCGTGGGCGATCTTGCGCAGCACCAGGCGGTCGTGCGCCGGCAGCTTGACCGCCACGCCGCAGTCGACCACCGACAGCGTCAGCCCCTGCTGGCGGGCGAACACCGACACCGGCAGCTCGTCCTCGAGGATCTGCCAGACCGTCTCCTCGGTGCTGCCGCCGGGCGGCGCGACGATGCCGTCCACCGCCAGGCCGTGGTCGGCGGCGAAGACGACCAGCTGCGGGTCGTGGAAGCGCGGGCGCAGCGTGTGCTGCAGCAGGCCCAGGCGGATCGCCACCGGCTCCAGCTCGCCCAGGCCGCGCTGGCCCGGCCGGCGGCGCGCCAGCTTGGCCTGCAGCGCCTCTTCGAGCAGCGGGTGGGACGTGGGGGCGATCAGCGTCATGGCCCGAGTGTATGCAGCGCCGAACGCGGCCGGCGTCGCCTGCGCGGCGCGCGGCTCAGCGCAGGAACAGCCGGTACACCGGGTTGGCGGTTTCCTCGACGCAGGGGTAGGCCAGCGCGTCGAGGAAGGCCTTGAAGGCCTTGTTGTCGCGCTTGGGCACCTGCAGGCCGACCAGGATGCGGCCGTAGTCGGCGCCCTGGTTGCGGTAGTGGAACAGGCTGATGTTCCAGTCCGGGTGCAGGCTGGACAGGAAGCGCATCAGCGCGCCCGGCCGCTCGGGGAAGACGAAGCGGAACAGGCGCTCGTCGGCGGCCAGCGGCGAGCGGCCGCCGACCATGTGCCGCACATGCTCCTTGGCCAGCTCGTCGTCGGTGAGGTTGACGGTGGCGAAGCCGTGGCGCTCGAAGTTGCGGGCGATCTTGTCGGCCTCGTCGCGCTTGGCGATGGCCACGCCGACGAAGACATGCGCCAGCTTGTCGTCGGCCATGCGGTAGTTGAACTCGGTCACCGCGCGCGGGCCCACCAGCTCGCAGAAGCGCTTGAACGAGCCGCGCTCCTCGGGGATGGTGACCGCGAACAGCGCCTCGCGCTGCTCGCCGAACTCGGCGCGCTCGGCGACGAAGCGCAAGCGGTCGAAGTTCATGTTCGCGCCGCAGGTGATGGCCACCAGGGTCTGGCCCTTGAGCTTGTGCCGGGCCGTGTACTGCTTCACCGCGGCCACGCCCAGGGCGCCGGCCGGCTCCAGGATGCTGCGCGTGTCCTGGAACACGTCCTTGATCGCGGCGCAGACCTCGTCGGTGTCGACGATGACGAAGTCGTCGACCAGCTCGCGGGCGATGCGGAAGGTCTCCTCGCCGACCAGCTTGACCGCGGTGCCGTCGGAGAACAGGCCGACGTCGGCCAGCGTCACCCGCTTGCCGGCGGCCACCGAGCGGGCCATCGCGTCGGAGTCGCGCGTCTGCACGCCGATCACCTTGATCTCGGGCCGCACCGCCTTGATGTAGCTGGCCACGCCGGAGATCAGCCCGCCGCCGCCGATGGCGACGAAGACCGCGTCGATCGGGCCCTCGTGCTGGCGCAGGATCTCCATCGCGATGGTGCCCTGGCCGGCGATCACGTCGGGGTCGTCGAAGGGGTGGACGAAGGTCAGGCACTGCTCCTGCTGCAGCGCGGTGGCGTGGGCGGCGGCGTCGGAATAGCTGTCGCCGAACAGCACCACCTCGCCGCCGAGCGCGGCCACCGCGTCGATCTTCAGCTTGGGCGTGGTCACCGGCATCACGATGACGGCGCGGCAGCCCAGGCGCTTGGCCGACAGCGCCACGCCCTGGGCGTGGTTGCCGGCCGAGGCGCAGATGACGCCGCGCTGCAGCTGCTCGGGCGTCAGGTGGGCCATCTTGTTGTAGGCGCCGCGCAGCTTGAAGCTGAACACCGGCTGCTTGTCCTCGCGCTTGAGCCAGACGGTGTTGCCGACGCGCCGCGACAGGCTGCGCGCGGGGTCCAGCGGCGACTCGATGGCCACGTCGTAGACCCGCGCGGTGAGGATCTTCTTCAGGTAGTCGGGGGCGGTGCGGGCGGGCTTGGCGCGGGCCATCGGGCGGCTTTCCGTCAGGGTTTGTGCGGGGCGGCCATGATAGCCGCCGCCCTGGGCGCGCCCGGCCGGCGCGGGCCGGCCAAGAAAAAAGCCCGAGGTTTGCACCTCGGGCTGAATCCACCAATGGAGGAGGTGGAGGAGACAACTTGCCAGGACCGGCATCGCGGAAAACCCTGATGCCGGTCGATGGCCGCAGTCTAGCGTGGTCCATGCTGCGCCGCAATATCATTCCGGGCCCGGGGTCTAGGGAGCGCGCTCAAGACCGTGGGGCGCGGCGCCCAGCCCTGGTGCGCATGCGGCACCGAGATGCGCAAGGACGGCGCGGCGCGCCAGGAGAACACGACGATGGAATGCACGATCCACTGGCTGCCGGGCAGCGGCATGGGCATGGTGGCCGAAACCGGCAGCGGCCACCTGCTGACCATGGACGGCGCGCCCGATGGCGGCGGCCGCAACCTGGCGCCGCGGCCGATGGAGACGCTGCTGGCCGGCGCCGGCGGCTGCACGGCCTACGACGTGGTGCTGATCCTCAAGCGCGGCCGCCACGACGTGCGCGGCTGCCAGGTCAAGCTGCAGGCCGAGCGCGCCGCCACCGACCCCAAGGTCTTCACCAAGCTGCACCTGCACTTCGTCGTCACCGGCCGCGGCCTGCCCGAGACGGCGGTGGCGCGGGCGATCGCGATGTCGCACGAGAAGTACTGCTCGGCGACCATCATGCTCGGCAAGACCGCCGAGATCAGCACCAGCCACGAGATCGTCGAGGGCTGAGCCCCGAACGGCGGGCCGGCGCGGCCCGCTTCAGAGCACGTGCGCGGTGCGGGTCATCACCCGCGCGGCGGCGCGCATCGCCCAGCGCACCGGCGCGGGCATCGGCGCCGCGCCGGCCTGCTGGGCCTCGTCGGCATGGCGCCGTTCGTCGTCCTGCATCTGCGCGACCACCGCGCGCGAGGCGGCATCCCCTGCAGGCAGGCGTTGCAGGTGGCTGGCCAGGTGGGCCTCGACCTGGCGCTCGGTCTCGACCACGAAGCCCAGGCTGACGCGGTCGCCGGCGCGCCCGGCGGCCAGGCCGATGGCGAAGGCGCCGGCGTACCACAGCGGATTCAGCCAGCTGGTGCGGTCACCGAGCTCGGCCAGGCGCTGCTCGGTCCAGGCCAGGTGATCGGTCTCCTCGCGGCCGGCGGCCTGCATCTGCGCGCGCAGCGCCGGCGTGCGCGCGGTCAGCGCCTGCGCGGCGTACAGCGCCTGGGCGCACACCTCGCCGACATGGTTCACCCGCATCAGCGCGCCAGACAGTTGGCGTTCCTCGGGGCCCAGCGCGTCGGCATCGCAGGCCGCCACCGCCCGCGGCATCGGCCGCGCGGCATGGGCGCTGCCGCTGAGGGTGCGCAGCGCCAGGTCGGCGCTGTTGATCAGATCGTCCACGGTCCACATGCGGCACGAGGATAGCGCAGCGGCCGAACCTCGGGTTTGTGCTGAGGTCGTTGTAGCGTGGCAACAGGTGTGACCGAAATCAGCCGGGATGCTTTGCGCAGGCTGGGGGCGTCTGGTGGAATAGCGTCAACTTCCGATGAGGAGGTTGGCCTGACCGGCCCCCACCGCTCCCGGTGAGAGGGTTCTTCCACGGGATCGGGACCTCTTGTTCAACTTAGGAGATAGCCGCAATGAAAAAGTCTCTGATCGTCCTGGCCACGCTGGGCGCGTTCGCCGGTGCCGCTTCGGCCCAATCGTCGGTCACCCTGTTCGGCGTCGTTGACCTGAGCGTCAACTCGATCAAGAACGGCAGCACGACCGTCAAGCGCATGGACAACAACCAGCTGAACAGCAACCGCCTGGGCTTCCGCGGCACGGAAGACCTGGGTGGCGGCATGACCGCTGGTTTCTGGATCGAGGGCTCGCTGTCGAACGACACCGGTGGTACCGGCCTGAACTTCCAGCGCCGCTCGACCGTCAGCCTGAACGGCAGCTTCGGTGAAGTCCGCATGGGCCGCGACTACACCGTGAACTTCCTGGCGATGGCCGGCAACGACGCCTACGGCGCCAACGGCATGGCCACCCCGGCCAACCTGTACGCCCTGGGCGTGGCCCAACTGGGCAGCGGCGCCGGCACCACGGTGCGCGCCAACAACATGGTCGCCTACTTCCTGCCGGGCAACCTGGGTGGCATCTACGGTTCGCTGCAGATCGCGGCTTCGGAAGGTCCCGCTGGCGCCTCGAACAAGTTCCAGGGTGGCCGTCTGGGCTACGCCGCCGGCCCGGTGGACGTGACCGTCGCCTACAGCCAGACCGGCGAGTCCCCCAAGTTCAAGGACACCACCATCGGCGGCTCCTACAACTTCGGCGTGGCCAAGCTGTACGCCTTCTACGACCAGAAGAAGTTCAACGCCAACAAGTACACGACCTACAGCGTGTCGGCTGGCGTGCCGCTGGGTCAGGGTGAGTTCCGCGTGGCCTACAGCAAGGGCAACAGCTCTGCCAACAACAGCGACGCCACCCTGTTCGGCGCCGAGTACATCTACAACCTGTCCAAGCGTACCGCCCTGTACGCCCAGTACGGCAACCTGAAGAACGAAGGTGCGTCGAACCTGTCGGTCGTGCTCGGCGAGAACACCGCTGCCGGCACCAAGTCGACCGGCTACGGCGCTGGCATCCGCCACTCGTTCTGATCGAACGGCAGGCCTTCGGGTCTGCGCCGAACCGCCCTTCGGGGCGGTTTTTTTTTGCCGGATGCGCCGGGTTGGTGCACCGGGCTTTCCCCATTGGCGCCGGCACGGCTCTTGCGCATGATGCGCCACCTTGCGCCGGCGCTACCCCGGCCGGCGCGGATACTCTACCGATCCGGTTTCCGTTGGGACTGGTGCCGATCGCACCAGCGTTGCATGCTCGCCTTCATCCTCCGTCGCCTGCTGCAGGCGGTGATCGTGATGCTCACGGTCGCCTTCATCGCCTTCATGCTGTTCCAGTATGTCGGCGATCCGGTGACCAACCTGCTGGGCCAGGACGCCACGGCCGAGCAGCGCATCCAGCTGCGCCGCGACCTGGGCCTGGACCAGCCCTTCATGGTGCAGTTCGCCCACTTCGTCGGCAATGCGGTGCAGGGCGAGTTCGGCGTCAGCCTGCGCCAGGGACGCAAGGTCTCGGCGCTGATCGCCGAGCGCTTCCCGGCCACGTTCGAGCTGGCCGTGGTTGCCGCGCTGATCGGCCTGCTGGTCGGCATCCCGCTGGGCGTCTACGCCGCGCTGCGCCGCGGGCGGGCGATGTCGCAGCTGGTGATGACCGGCTCGCTGCTGGGCGTGTCGCTGCCCAACTTCCTGATCGGCATCCTGCTGATCCTGGTGTTCTCGGTGCTGCTGAAGTGGCTGCCCAGCTTCGGCCGCGGCGACGTGGTCACGCTCGGGCCGCTGAGCTTCGGCCTGCTGACGCTGGACGGGCTCAAGCACCTGCTGCTGCCGGCGCTGACGCTGTCGCTGTTCCCGATGGCGCTGGTGCTGCGCCTGGTGCGCAGCGAGATGCTGGAGGTGCTGCGCACCGACTACATCAAGTTCGCCCGCGCCCGCGGCCTGCCCGACCGCAGCGTCTATTTCGGCCATGCGCTGAAGAACACGCTGGTGCCGGTGATCACCATCGCCGGCCTGCAGCTGGGCGGCATCATCGCCTTTGCCATCGTCACCGAGACGGTGTTCCAGTGGCCCGGCATGGGCCTGCTGTTCATCCAGGCGGTGCAGTTCGCCGACATCCCGGTGATGGCCGCCTACCTGTGCCTGATCGCGCTGATCTTCGTGACGATCAACCTGGTGGTCGACCTGCTGTATTTCGCGGTCGACCCGCGGCTGCGCATCGAGCGCAGCGCCGGCGGCCACTGAGCAGCCCCGCCCGAGCCCGCTCCGCCCCCGCCGCGCGGCGACCGCCCCGATGCCTGTTGTTCCTCCCGGATGACCCCCTCGTGAGTCCTGCTCCCCTCCCCACCGCCGCCGCCCCGGGCGCGCTGGCGCGCTTCTTCGACGGCGACGTCTGGTACAGCTTCAAGACCTCGCCGATGGCCATCGGCGCGGCCGTGGTCGCGCTGGTGTGCGTGGTCTGCGCGCTGTTCGCGCCCTGGCTGGCGCCGCACAACCCGCTGGACCTGGCCTCGCTGGACCTGATGGACGCCCGCCTGCCGCCGGCCTGGGACGCCGAGGGCAAGCCCCGCTACCTGCTGGGCACCGACGACCAGGGTCGCGACATCCTGTCGGCGCTGATGTACGGCTCGCGCATCTCGCTGTTCGTCGGCCTGGCCTCGGTGCTGCTGAGCGTGGTGCTGGGCGTCGGCCTGGGCCTGCTGGCCGGCTTTGCCGGCGGCCGCATCGACAGCTTCATCATGCGCGTGTGCGACGTGATGCTGTCCTTCCCGGCGATCCTGATCGCGCTGCTGATCGACGGCGTCGGCCGGGCGGTGTTCCCCAACGCGCACGACACGCTGGCCTTCACCGTGCTGATCCTGGCGATCTCGCTGACCGGCTGGGTGCAGTACGCGCGCACGGTGCGCGGCTCCACCCTGGTCGAGCGGCAGAAGGAGTACGTGCAGGCCGCGCGGGTGATCGGCGTGCCGCCGCTGCGCATCATGCGCCGCCACGTGCTGCCCAACGTGCTGGGGCCGGTGCTGGTGCTGGCGACCATCCACATCGCCACGGCCATCATCACCGAGGCCACGCTGTCCTTCCTGGGCGTGGGCGTGCCGCCCACCTCGCCGTCGCTGGGCACGCTGATCCGCGTCGGCCAGGATTTCCTGTTCTCCGGCGAATGGTGGATCACCATCTTCCCCGGCGTGGTGCTGGTGATGATCGCGCTGTCGGTCAACCTGCTCGGCGACTGGCTGCGCGACGCGCTGAACCCGCGCCTGCGCTGATCGGGGCCTGACCATGACGACCCCTCTGCTCGAAGTCCGCAACCTGCGCGTCGAGTTCCCCACCCGCCGCGGCACGCTGCTGGCGCTGGACGACGTGTCCTTCGACATCGCCCCCGGCGAGATCCTCGGCGTGGTCGGCGAGTCCGGCGCCGGCAAGAGCCTGACCGGCGCCGCCATCATCGGCCTGCTCGAGCCGCCCGGGCGCATCGCCGGCGGCGAGGTCCGCCTGGGTGGCGAGCGCATCGACCACCTGCCGCCCGAGGCCATGCGCAAGGTGCGCGGCCGGCGCATCGGCGCCATCTTCCAGGACCCGCTGACCTCGCTGAACCCGCTGTACACGGTGGGCCGGCAGATCGTCGAGACGATCCAGACCCACCTGGCCGTCGACGCCGCCGAGGCGCGTCGGCGCGCCATCGCGCTGCTGCAGGAGACCGGCATCCCGGCCGCCGAGCAGCGCATCGACCAGTACCCGCACCAGTTCTCCGGCGGCATGCGCCAGCGGGTGGTGATCGCGCTGGCGCTGGCGGCGCAGCCGCAGCTGATCGTCGCCGACGAGCCGACCACCGCGCTGGACGTGTCGATCCAGGCGCAGATCATCTCGCTGCTGAAGAAGCTGACCAGGGACCACGGCGCCTCGGTGATGCTGGTGACCCACGACATGGGCGTGATCGCCGAGGCCTGCGACCGCGTCGCGGTGATGTACGCCGGGCGCATCGCCGAGATCGGCCCGGTGGCCGAGGTCATCCACCGGCCGGCCCACCCCTACACCGCCGGGCTGATGGGCTCGATCCCGTCGATGTCCGAGGAGCGCGAGCGCCTGGCGCAGATCGACGGCGCGATGCCGCGGCTCAACGCCATCCCGCCGGGCTGCGCCTTCAACCCGCGCTGCCCGCAGGCCCACGAGCGCTGCCGCAGCCAGCGGCCCGACTTGATGCCCGCCGGCGCCACCCGCGCCGCCTGCTGGCTGGCTGCCGACGACAAGGTGACCGCATGACCACGCCTCTGGTGGAGGTGGCCGACCTGGCCAAGACCTTCGACGTCTCCGCGCCCTGGCTGAACCGCGTGCTCGAGCGCCAGCCGCGCAAGCTGGTGCACGCGGTCGACGGCGTGAGCTTCACGATCGCGCGCGGCAGCACGCTGGCCCTGGTCGGCGAGTCGGGCTGCGGCAAGAGCACGGTGGCGCGGCTGCTCGTCGGCCTGTACGGGCCCTCGCGCGGCAGCGTGCGCTTCGACGGCCAGGACACCGCCGCGGTGCTGGCTTCGCCCGCCGGCCTGGCGCTGCGCCGGCGCATGCAGATGATCTTCCAGGACCCGTACGCCAGCCTGAACCCGCGCTGGAAGGTCCGCGACATCGTCGCCGAGCCGCTGCGCGAGCACGGCCTCGTGCACGAGGAGGCGGCGCTGACCGCGCGCGTCGGCGAACTGCTGGCCTCGGTCGGCCTGTCGCCGGCCGACATGGTGAAGTTCCCGCACCAGTTCTCGGGTGGGCAGCGCCAGCGCATCTCGATCGCCCGCGCGCTGGCCACCGAGCCCGAGTTCCTGATCTGCGACGAGCCGACCTCGGCGCTGGACGTCTCGGTGCAGGCCCAGGTGCTCAACATCATGAAGGACCTGCAGCGCCAGCGCGGCCTGACCTACCTGTTCATCTCGCACAACCTGGCGGTGGTGCGCCACGTCGCCGACCAGGTCGGCGTGATGTACCTGGGCCGCCTGGTCGAGCTGGCCGACCGGCGCACGCTGTTCTCGGCGCCGCGCCACCCGTACACGCGCATGCTGCTCGACGCGATCCCCGACATCGCGATGACCGGCCGCCAGCGCACGCCGGTGCAGGGCGAGGTGCCCAACCCGCTGCAGCCGCCCACCGGCTGCGCCTTCCACCCGCGCTGCCCGCACGCCGACGCGCGCTGCAGCCGCGAGCGGCCGGCGCTGACCGAGTTCCAGGGCGTGCGCGTGGCCTGCCATGCGGTCACCGAAGGCCGGCTGGCGCCGGCGGCGGCCACGCCCGCCTGATCGGGCTTCAGCGCGCGGGCGCGGACGCGGCGCTGGCGGCCGGGTGGGCCGCCGGCAGGCTCAGCGGGCCCTTCTGGCCGCAGCCGCCGAGCGCGCCGGCCAGGGCAGCGGCCGCCACGGCAGCCGCCAGCCGGGCCGCCACGCGGCGGCCGGCCGCTCGGGCACTGCGCGGTGCCCGGCAGGCCGCGGGGGGGATCGCTACACTCGACGGCAGTTCCATCCGCGGGATTCTACTGACCATGTCCTCGGCCACCTCTTCGCCGGCGCCTGCCGCCACGCCGCTGTCGGACAGCGAGTTCCACCGCCTGTCGCAGGCCGTGCTGGCCGCGATCGAGGCCGCCGTCGACCGCTGGCTGGACGCCGACGTGGTCGACATCGACAGCCAGCGCACCGGCGGCCTGCTGGAGCTCAGCCTGCCCGGCGGCAGCAAGATCGTCGTCAACACCCAGCCGCCGCTGCACGAGATCTGGCTGGCCGCCCGCGCCGGCGGCCACCACTACCGCCATGTCGACGGCCGCTGGCTGGACACGCGCGACGGCAGCGAGTTCTTCGACGCGCTGTCGCGCCACCTCAGCGCCCAGGCCGGCCTGGCGCTGCAGCTGTCGGCGCCCTGAGCGCGCGGACCGTCCGACGGCGCCTCGGCGCCCGGCCGCTCAGTGCAGGCGGTCAGCGGAACAGGTCGAGGATGCCCTTGCGCTCGTGTTCGCTGGGCGCGGCGGGCAGCTTGTCCTCCAGGCCCACGCTGCTGATGCCGGCGCCGGGGCCGTACTCGTCGAACAGCCAGTCGCCGCCGCGCTGGATCAGGCCCTCGGGCACCTCGGGCGTCTGCTCGGGCAGCCGGCGCAGCGCGTGCTGCATGTATTCGATCCACACCGGCAGCGCCAGGCCGCCGCCGGTCTCGCGGTCGCCCAGCTTGCGCGGGTTGTCGTAGCCGATCCACACCACCGCGGTCAGCTGCGGCTGGAAGCCGCAGAACCAGGCGTCCATCGAGTCGTTGGTGGTGCCGGTCTTGCCCGCCAGGTCCATGCGCTTGAAGCTGCCGTAGACGCGCGCGGCGGTGCCCGAGCGCGTGACCTCGCCCAGCAGCTGGGTCATCACGAAGGCGTTGCGTGCCTCGATCACCCGCATCGATTCGTCGATCTGCGGCGGCGTGGCCTGCAGCAGCAGCTTGCCGCGGCTGTCGGTGATGCGGGTGATCAGCATCGGGTTGACGCGGTGGCCGCCGTTGGCGAACACGCTGTAGGCGCCGGCCATCTGCAGCGGGGTGACCGAGCCGGCGCCCAGCGCCATCGTCAGGTAGGCCGGGTGCTTGTCGGCCTCGAAACCGAAGCGCGTGGCCCATTCCTGCGCGAAGTGCACGCCGGTGCCCTGCAGCACGCGGATCGACACCATGTTCTTGGACTTGGCCAGCGCGGTCTTCAGCGGCATCGGGCCGTCGAACTTGCCGTCGTAGTTCTTCGGCTCCCAGGGCTGGCTGCCGGTGGTGCCGGCGTCGAAGAACAGCGGCGCGTCGTTGACCACCGTCTGCGGCGTGAAGCCCTTCTCCAGCGCCGCCGAGTAGATGAAGGGCTTGAAGCTGGAGCCCGGCTGGCGCCAGGCCTGGGTGACGTGGTTGAACTTGCTCTTGCCGAAGTCGAAGCCGCCGACCAGGGCCTTGATCGCGCCGGTGCGCGGGTCCATCGCGACGAAGGCGCCTTCGACCTCGGGCTGCTGGGTCAGCGTCCAGTCGCCCTTGGGGCCACGCACCGCGCGCACCACCGCGCCGCGGCGGATCTGCTTGGCCGGCTCGGCCTTGTCGGCCAGGCCCGAGGCCACCGGCTTCAGGCCGTCGCCGGTGACGGTGATGCTCTCGCCCGACTGCAGCACCGCCACCACCTTCCTCGGCGAGGCCTCCAGCACCACCGCGGCCTTGAGCTCGTCGTTGTCGGGGTGCTCGGCCAGCGCCTCGGCGATGCGGGTGTCCAGCGCCGCCGGGTCGGCGGGCAGGTCGACATGGTCCTCGGGGCCGCGGTAGTGCTGGCGGCGCTCGTAGTCCAGCAGGCCGCGGCGCAGCGCGCGGTAGGCCACGGCCTGGTCGCTGGCGTCCACCGTCACCGTGACGTTCAGGCCGCGGGTGGTGGTCTCGGCGCCGTACTGGGCCTGCACCAGCTGGCGCACGGCTTCGGCCACGTACTCGGCGTGCACCGCCGCCTCGGCGGGCGGGCGCAGGCGCAGCGTCTCCTTGCGCGCCGCCTCGGCCTGCTCCTCGGTGATGAAGCCGTTGGCCTCCATGCGGTCGATGATGTACTGCTGGCGCCGCGTCGCCCGCTTGGGGTTGCTGATCGGGTTGTAGGCCGACGGCGCCTGCGGCAGGCCGGCCAGCATCGCCGCCTCGGCTACCGTCAGCTGCTCCAGGGTCTTGCCGAAGTAGATGTCCGCCGCGGCCGCGAAGCCGTAGGCCCGCTGCCCCAGGAAGATCTGGTTCATGTAGACCTCGAGGATCTGCGGCTTGCTCAGCTGCCGCTCGATCTTCAGCGCCAGCAGGATCTCGTAGATCTTGCGGGTGAAGGTCTTCTCGGTGGACAGGTAGAAGTTGCGGGCCACCTGCATGGTGATGGTGGAGGCGCCCTGGCTCTTGGCCCGCTGGAACTGCGCCAGGCCGGCGCGCAGCACGCCCAGGTAGTCGACGCCGTGGTGGCGGTAGAAGCGGGCGTCCTCGATCGCCAGCACCGCCTCCTGCATCACCTTGGGGATGCGCTCGATCGGCGTGTAGATGCGGCGCTCCTCGCCGAACTCGCCCAGCAGCACGCCGTCGGCCGACAGCACGCGCAGCGGCAGCTTGGGCCGGTAGTCGGTCAGGCCGCTGATCTCGGGCAGGTTGGGGTAGGCCACCGCCAGGGCCACCGCCACCAGCAGCCCCAGCGCCAGCGCGCCGGCGGCGCTCAGGCCCAGCAGCCAGCCCAGCGCCCGAAGCAGCCAGTTGCGGGGGCTGCGCGGGGCCGCCGAGGCACGGGAGGGCGGCGCCGTGGCGCGCTCGGAGTCGCTCATAAGGCGCCCGAGTGTATAGAAAGCCCTGGCGCCACCAGCCCGGCGGCGCCGCTTGCGCCTGGTTTCAATTCCGCCCGGATCCGTCGGCTGATGACAACGCCGGCCCTGGCTTCATCCGGTAAATTCCTTTGGGCTACAAAGGCTTTACTGCTAGCATTGAAGTAACTTATTAAGTATCCCGCCGCCATTCTTCCCGTTGGGAGACGCCTTTCGTGAGCCTTCTGGACCTGCTGCTGGGGCGCAAGCATGCGCCAATGATCGGGCTGGACATCAGCTCGTCCAGCGCCAAGCTCGTCGAGCTGGGGCAGACGGCCAGCGGCGAGTACGTGCTCGAGCGCATGGCCTCCGAGCCCTTCGAGAAGGGCTGGATCACCGACGGCCAGATCGAGAAGTTCGACGAGGTGGTGGCGGCCGTGCGCAAGCTGGTCGACCGCAGCGGCACCAAGACGCGCCAGGTGGTGATGGCCATGCCGCAGTCGGCGGTGATCACCAAGCGCATCATGCTGCCGGCCGGCCTGCGCGACGAGGAGCTGGAGCTGCAGGTCGAGTCCGAGGCCAACCAGTACATCCCCTTCTCGCTGGACGAGGTCAGCCTGGACTTCTGCGTCATCGGCCCCAGCCCGACCTCGGGCGGTGACGTGGAGGTGCTGATCGCCGCCTCGCGCAAGGAGCGGGTGCAGGACCGCCAGGGCCTGGCCGAGGCCGCCGGGCTGAAGCCGGTGGTGCTGGACATCGAGAGCCACGCCTCGCTGCTGGCGATGAGCCGCGTCACCGCCGGCCTGCCCAACGAGGGGCGCGACGCGCTGGTCGCGCTGTTCGAGATCGGTGCCGACACCACCAGCCTGAAGGTGCTGCGCGAGGGCGAGATGCTCTACGACCGCGACCAGGCCTTCGGCGGCTCGCAGCTGACCTCGCTGATCTCGCGCCAGTACGGCTTCTCCTTCGAGGAGGCCGAGCAGAAGAAGCTGGCCGGCGACCTGCCCGAGGACTACGAGCGCAGCGTGCTCGCGCCCTTCGTCGAGAGCCTGTCGCAGGAGATCGGCCGCGCGCTGCAGTACTTCTTCACCAGCACCTCGCACCACAAGGTGCACTACGTGATGCTGGCCGGCGGCACCGCCACGCTGCCCGGGCTGAAGGACGAGGTGACGCGGCTGACCGGCTTCGCGGCGATGGTCGTCAACCCCTTCGAGGGCATGAAGGTCGGCGGCAACGTCAAGGAAAGCAAGGTGCGCAAGGACGCGCCGGCCTACCTCACCGCCTGCGGCTTGGCGATGCGGAGGTTTCTGCAGTGATTCTCATCAACCTGCTGCCCCACCGCGAGGAGCGGCGGCGCCAGCGCAAGCGGGCGTTCTTCGCCGGGCTGGGGGTGTCGGCCGCCGTCGGGCTGCTGGTGGCCGGGCTGTGGTACGGCGCCGTGCTGCAGATGACCAAGGCGCAGCAGTCGCGCAACGGCTTCCTGCGCGACGAGATCGCCAAGCTGGAGGCGCAGATCAAGGACATCGCCAACCTGCGCGCCGAGATCGAAGGCCTGAAGGCCCGCCAGGGTGCGGTGGAGGACCTGCAGGTCAACCGCAACGTGCCGGTGCACCTGCTCGACGAACTGGTGCGGCTGACGCCCGAGGGCGTGTACCTGACCAGCCTGAAGCAGGCCGATGCCGTGGTGCAGATCAGCGGCGTGGCGCAGACCAACGAGCGCGTCTCCGAGTTCCTGCGCAATGCCCAGGGCAGTTCGCCCTGGTTCGAGCGCATGGACCTGGCCGAGATCAAGGCCGTGAGCCAGCCGGTGTCCGCCGGCTCGCGCGAGCAGCGGCGGCTGTTCGAGTTCTCCGCCCGCCTGTCGCTGAAGCAGCCGGGCGCCGCCGCGTCGGCGCCGGCCAAGCCGGGTGCCTCGCGCCCCGCCAAGCCCGCCTGAGGAGCGCGCGATGGCCACCACCGTCAGCACCCCCCCGACCCGGCCGATGAACCTGGACGTCGGCAGCCTGTTCGGCCAGGCGGCCGAGCAGTTCCGTGGCCTCAACCCGCAGGAGCCCGGCCAGTGGCCGCTGCTGCCCAAGGCCCTGGCCTGGCTGGGCGCCGCCCTGCTGGCGCTGGTGCTGGGCTGGGTGGCCGTGGTCTCCGGCGCGACCGAGCAGCTGGACAACGAGCGCGCGCTCGAGCCCGGCCTGAAGGACGATTACCGCGCCAAGCTGGCGCAGGCGGTGAACCTGTCCGAGCTGCGCAAGCAGAAGCAGCAGGTGCAGGAGTACGTCACCCAGCTCGAGCGCCAACTGCCCGGCAAGGCCGAGATGGACGCGCTGCTGTCGGACATCAACCAGGCCGGCATCGGCCGCGGCCTGCAGTTCGAGCTGTTCCGCCCCGGCCAGGTCGAGGTCAAGGACTACTACGCGGTGCTGCCGATCACGCTGCGCGTGACCGGCCGCTACCACGACGTCGGCGCCTTCACCGCCGACGTGGCCAACCTCTCGCGCATCGTCACGCTGCACAACCTGGCGCTGGTGCCGTCCAAGGACGTCTCCGGCAGCCTGGCGATGGACGCCGTCGCCCGCACCTACCGATACCTGGACAGCGCCGAGCTGGCCGAGGTGCGCAAGGCGCGCGAGGCCGAGGCCAAGACCAAGGCGCCGCGCAAATGACCCGCCGCAGCGTCATCCCCCTGATCGCGCCGCTGCTGGCCGGCGCGCTGCTGGCCGGCTGCAACACCGAGCACCAGGAGTTGCAGGACTGGATGGAGCAGCAAAAGCGCGAGGTCCGGCCCAACGTGCAGCCGCTGGCCCCCCCGAAGAAGTTCGACCCGGTGCCCTACGCCAACGGCCAGGCGGTCGACCCGTTCAGCGCGCAGAAGCTCAGCGTCGCCCTCAAGCAGGAGGCACGGCAGCCCAGCTCGCTGCTGGCCGCCGAGATGAACCGGCGCAAGGAACCGCTGGAGGCCTACCCGCTGGACGCGATGGCCATGGTCGGCAGCATGGTGCGCGCCGGCAGGCCGATGGCCCTGCTGCGGGTGGACAACCTGCTCTACCAGGTCAAGGCCGGTGACTACCTGGGCCAGAACTTCGGCCGCATCCTGCGCATCACCGAGACCGAGGTGGTGCTGCGCGAGGTGGTGCAGGACGCCGCGGGTGAATGGATCGAACGCAACGCCACGCTGCAGCTGCAGGAGAAGGGGCGATGAACAACCCGCAGGAGAAGACAACCATGTTCAAGTGGCGCACCCGGCTGGCCGCCCTGGTGCTGGCATGCGCCGCGCCGATGCTCGCGTGGGCCGACAACGGCATCCGCGCCATCAGCAGCACGCAGCAGGCCGGTGCCGAGGTGGTGCGCATCGAGCTGGACGAGCCGCTGGCCGCCTTGCCCAACGGCTTTGCGGTGCAGACGCCGCCGCGCGTCGCGCTGGACCTGCCGGCCGTGGGCAACCACCTGGGCAAGTCGGTGGTCGACGTCAACCAGGGCAACCTGCGTTCGGTGGCCATCGCCCAGGCCGGTGACCGCACCCGCCTGGTGATGAACCTGCGCCAGCCCGCGACCTACCGGGCCGAGCTGCAGGGCAAGGTGCTGGTGGTCGTGCTCGAAGGCTCGGCCGCCCCGGCGGCCGCGGCCAGCACCGGCGAGCCGGTGCACTTCGCCCAGGCGCAGAACCGCGAGCAGCTGCCGCTGCGCGACATCGACTTCCGCCGCGGTCCCGACGGTGCCGGCCGCGTCGTCGTCGCCCTGGCCAGCACCCAGGTCGGCGTGGACATCCGCCAGCAGGGCCAGAGCCTGGTCGTCGAGTTCCTGCGCTCCAGCCTGCCCGAGACGCTGCGCCGCCGCCTGGACGTGGCCGACTTCGGCACGCCGGTGCACGCCATCGCCACCTTCCAGAGCGGTGACCGGGTGCGCATGGTCGTCGAACCGCGCGGTGCCTGGGAGCACAGCGCCTACCAGAGCGACAACCAGTTCGTGCTGGAGGTGCGGCCGCTGAAGGCCGACCCGAACAAGCTGACCCAGGGCCCGGGCTACGCCGGCGAGAAGCTGAGCCTGAACTTCCAGAACATCGAGGTGCGGGCGCTGCTGCAGGTCATCGCCGACTTCACCAACTTCAACGTCGTCACCAGCGACACCGTGACCGGCACCGTCACGCTGCGGCTGAAGGACGTGCCCTGGGACCAGGCGCTCGACATCATCATGCAGAGCAAGGGCCTGGGCGTGCGCAAGAACGGCAACGTGCTGTGGATCGCGCCCAAGGACGAGCTGGCGGCCAAGGAGCAGGTCGAGCTGGAGGCCAAGAAGAAGATCGCCGACCTGGAGCCCACGCGCACGCAGAGCTTCCAGCTGAACTACACCAAGGCCGAGGAGGTCGCCCGCGGCCTGACCGGCCAGGCCACCAGCGGTGGCGGCGGCGGCACCGCCAGCCAGACCCAGCGCATCCTGTCGCCGCGCGGCAGCGTGATCTTCGAGGCCCGCACCAACCAGCTGTTCGTCACCGACATCCCGAGCAAGCTCGAGGAGATCCAGGCCCTGATCGCCAAGATCGACATCCCGGTGCGCCAGGTGCTGATCGAGGCGCGCATCGTCGAGGCCGACGACAAGTTCGGCCGCGCGCTGGGCGTCAAGCTGGGCTCGACCGACATCCGCGGCATCCAGGGCGGCATCCCGGGCTACAGCGTCGGCGGCGGCAACTACATCACCTTCGGCGGCAATGCCACCGCGGTGGGCAACCAGACCCTGCAGTCGGGCCTGAGCGGCGCGTCCGCGCTGACCGCGGCCTACAACAACAGCAACATGGTCAACCTGCCGGCCAACACCATCAACTCGGTGTTCCAGGGCGCGGCCGGTCTGCCCAGCTTCGCGCTGTCGCTGTTCAGCCCGTCGGCCAACCGCTTCCTGAACCTGGAGCTCTCGGCGCTGGAGGCCGACGGCAAGGGCAAGATCATCTCCAGCCCGCGGGTGATCACCGCCGACCAGAACAAGGCCATCATCGAGCAGGGCACCGAACTGCCCTACCAGGTGGCCACCTCCAGCGGCGCCACCTCGATCCAGTTCCGCAAGGCCAACCTCAAGCTGGAGGTCAAGCCGCAGATCACGCCCGAGGGCAGCGTGATCATGACGCTGGACATCAACAAGGACAGCGTCGGCCAGCAGACCCCGCAGGGTTTCGCCATCGACACCAAGCACGTGCAGACCGAGGTGCTGGTGGAGAACGGCGGCACCGTGGTGATCGGCGGCATCTTCACGCAGAACGAGAGCACCGACATCAACAAGGTGCCGCTGCTGGGCGACGTGCCGGTGGTGGGCCACCTGTTCCGCAACACCACCAAGGTCGCCACCAAGACCGAGCTGCTGATCTTCATCACGCCGAAGATCGTGACCGACCGCGCTGCGACGCGCTGAACGCGGCACCAGACCGCGCCTTGCCCGACCGGGGAGCTATCGAATGAGTTTCGCGAAGATCAAGTCTTGGCTGGGCCTGCTGGCGCTGCTGGCGCTGGCCGCCTGCGGCGGCGGTGGCAGCTCCACGACCGAGACCGGCACGCCCGTCCTGACGCCCGGCAGCGGCACGTCCGGCGGATCCACGACGACGCTGTCGCTCGCGGTGCAGCTGCTCGACAGCAACGGCGCGGCGACCACCGCGCTGGTGGCCGGCCAGCCCATCCGCGCCCAGGCGCTGCTGGTGAAGAACGGCGTCGCCGTCGCGAACGAGATCGTGCAGTTCGCGCTGGTGCAGCCCGCCGAGGTCGCGAAGATCGACCCGGTCTCGGGTTCCATGCTCACCGGCAGCGACGGCAAGGCCGTGGTCACGCTGTCCTCGCTGGGCACATCGGCCGGCGCCGGGCGCATCACCGCCACCGCCACCGTCAACGGCACCCAGGTCACCGGCTCGGCCAACTTCTTCGCCAGCGGCTCGGTGACCAGCCAGCCGGGGACGCTGACGCTGAGCGCGGTCAGCATCGGCTCGGCCACGGTGTCGGCCTACGGCACCACCAGCGTCGAGGTCACCGTGCTGCAGGATGGCGCGGCCTACACCTCGCCGGTCACCGTCAACTTCACCTCGTCCTGCGCGTCCGGCCGCGCGACGATCACCTCCAGCGCCGCCACCCAGCCCAACGGCAGGGCGGTGGCCACCTTCGTCGACAACGGCTGCGCGCAGACCGCGGACAGCACCGTCACCATCACCGCGACGATCGGCACCGACACCAAGTCGGGGACGATGACGGTGAAGGCCCCGACCGCCGGCAGCCTGCGCTTCGTCTCGGCCTCGCCGTCGGACAAGTCGATCACGCTGCGCGGCCAGGGCGGCAACGGGCGCCAGGAGAACGCCCAGCTGACCTTCAAGCTGGTGGACGTGGCCGGCCAGGGCGTGGCCAACGCCGATGTCTGCTTCGATGCCACGACCTACGTCGGCGGCCTCAACCTGGACGGCTTCCTGCCCTCCAGCCTGCCCACGCTGCCCGGCAGCACCGCCATCTGCGGCAGCGACAACCTCAGCGTCGTGCGCTACGTCAAGCGCACCAACGCCGACGGCACGGTGACCATCCAGATCAACTCCGGCACGGTGCCCACGCCGGTGCGTGTGCGTGCACGCACGTTGTACCCGGCCAGCGCCTCGGCACCGCTGGAGACCTACTCCGACACGCTGTCGATCTCCACCGGCCTGCCGCTGCAGCGCTCGTTCTCGCTGTCGGTCGACAAGGCCAACATCGACGGCGGCAACTTCGATGGCGAGATCGCCACCCTCACCGTGCGCCTGGCCGACCAGTTCTCCAACCCGGTGCCCGACGGCACGGTGGTCAACTTCGTCGGTTCTGGCGCGGCCGTCTGCACGGCTGACAACGGCTCCTGCCGCACCACCAACGGCGCCTGCTCGTGCAACGTGGTCTCGCAGAACCGCCGGCCCTTGGACAACCGGGTCGTCGTCACCGCCTATGCCGTCGGCTTGGAGGATTTCGACGACAACAACGGCACCAACCTGTACGACAGCACGCCGCTGCCCGCCGACACCTTCTACGACCTGGGCGATGCCTATGTCGACGCCAACAAGGACGGCGTGCCCAACAGCCTGACCGTCAACGGCGACACCGACATCCTGATCCCGTTCCAGTCGGGCACCAGCTTCCGCGCGCTCGGTGACGGCGTGCGCGGTCCGGCCCATATCCGGGCCTCGACGGTGATCTACCTGAGCATGGCCTCCGGGTCCGGCCAGCCGACCATCGTGATCGATCCGGCCCAACTGCACCAGGAGCGCAGCCTCAGCAGCGGCAGCCTGTCCGACGGCTTCCTGAAGCTGCGCCCGATCTGCCCCGAGGGCACGCCGGTGCCGCAGGCGACGCTGAGCTTCACGCTGGAGGACGGCTGGGGCAACCCGATGGCCTCCGGCACGACGCTGACCAGCACCGGCATCAGCGCCAACATCTCGACGCCCAACGGCTTCCGTCCGGGCGCTGTGCTGGCGCTCGGCGCACGGCCGCCCAGCCCGTCGTACGACCTGCCCAACACCGGCAAGGCGTCGCCCTGGAGCAAGCTGGCCGCGTCCGGCAACATCGTCACCGGCCACAGCGTCACGGTCAGCGGCGTCGAGAACAAGTGTTCCGGCGATGGCGACTTCGCGCTGGAGATCAAGTCGCCCCGTGGCGCCGCGGCCAATGCGCTGCTGCTGCTCGACGGCGAGTCGCGTCCGCTCAGCGGCGGCCGAGGCCGCTTCGACGTGCGCTTCCGTGACAGCGTCAACTTCACGCTGTCCATCATCGATGCCGTCACCCGCCAGGTGGAGATCGGCTCGCCGACGCTGGTGCTGCCCTACGGCTCGGCGGCGCCCGTCGGCATCACGATCAACTGGGGCGACGGCAACACCACCGTGGCGGCCGCCGGCTCTCGGCTGACGCTGGCCGAGCGCCAGCACGTCTTCGCCCAGGGCAACTACAACGTCCGGATCACGGTGGTCGATGCCAGCGGCGAGACCTACAGCAACACCGTCTTCATCTCGGTGCCCTGACGTGGACCCGACCCCGGCGGCCGACGCCCACACCGCCGGCGCGCCGCCGCCGCTGGCCCTGGTGGGCATGCCGGGCAGCGGCAAGTCCACCGTCGGTCGACAACTGGCGCGGGCGCTGCGCTGGGACTTCGTCGACAGCGACCACGAGATCGAGCAGGCCATCGGTGGCTCGATCCGCGACTACTTCGCCGCCCACGGCGAGGCCGCGTTCCGCGACCTGGAGCAGCAGACCGTCGCCGCGCTGAGCGCCCGCCGTGGCCTGGTGCTGGCCACCGGCGGCGGTGCCGTGCTGCGCGAAGCCAACCGCGAGGCCCTGCACCAGCACTGCCATGTCGTCTACCTGCGCTCGACACCGGAAGAGCTGTTCCGCCGCCTGCGCCACGACACCACGCGGCCGCTGCTGCAGGTGAAGGACCCGCTCAAGCGCCTGCGCGAGCTCTACCGCGAGCGCGATCCCCTGTACCGTGCCACCGCGCATTTCACGATCGACACCGGCCGGCCCTCGGTGCCCACGCTGGTCAACATGATCCTGATGCAGCTGGAGCTGGCCGGGCTGATCGACCCGTCGCAGGTGCCGGCCACCGTCGGCCGCGTGCTGCCACCGGCCTGAGCCACCGGGCAGCTGGCCCGGCGTGCGGCGGGGGGCGTCGGGCGGCGCGGCATACACTGCCGTGCCATGAGCCCCACTGCCGTGCCCCTGCCCACCCTCCGCGTGCCCATCGCCCTGGGCGAGCGCAGCTACGACATCCTGATCGGCAGCGGGCTGCTCGACGACGCAACGGCCTGGGACGGCCTGCCCAAATCGGCCGACGCGCTGATCGTCAGCAACACCACGGTGGCGCCGCTGTACGCCGACCGCCTGGCCGCGCAGCTGGCCGGCCGCCACCGCCGCGTGCTGCGCCTGGCCCTGCCCGACGGCGAGCAGCACAAGGACGCGGCGACGCTGAACCTGGTCTACGACGCGCTGCTGGGCGCCGGCTGCGACCGCAAGACCGTGCTCTACGCGCTGGGCGGCGGCGTGGTCGGCGACATGACCGGCTTCGCCGCGGCCTGCTACATGCGCGGTGTGCCCTTCGTGCAGGTGCCCACCACGCTGCTGGCACAGGTGGATTCGTCGGTCGGCGGCAAGACCGCGATCAACCACCAGCTGGGCAAGAACATGATCGGCGCCTTCTACCAGCCGGCGCGGGTGGTCTGCGACCTGGACCTGCTGGACAGCCTGCCCCCGCGCGAGTTCGCCGCCGGCCTGGCCGAGGTCATCAAGTACGGCCCGATCGCCGACGTGGCCTTCCTCGACTGGATCGAGGCCAACCTCGACGCCCTGGTCGCCCGCGACAAGGCCGCGCTGGCCCACGCGGTGCGCCGCTCCTGCGAGATCAAGGCCTGGGTCGTCGGCGAGGACGAGCGCGAGGGCGGCCTGCGCGCCATCCTGAACTTCGGCCACACCTTCGGCCACGCCATCGAGGCCGGCCTGGGCTATGGCGCCTGGCTGCACGGCGAGGCCGTGGGCTGCGGCATGGTGCTGGCGGCCGATCTGTCAGCGCGCCTGGGTCTGGTCGACGCGGCGCTGGTGCCGCGGCTCAAGACCCTGTGCCAGCGCGCCGGCCTGCCGGTGCAGGCGCCGCCGCTGTCCGTGCTGCCGGTGGCGCGCTGGATGGACCTGATGCGCGTGGACAAGAAGGCCGAGGGCGGCGAGATCCGCTTCGTCGTCATCGACGGCCTGGGCCGCGCCGCGGTGCGGCCGGCGCCGGACGCGCTGGTCGCCGAGGTCATCGCCGCCCACGCCGCGGCGGCCTGAGCCGCAGCGCCGCGATGGCCGCCGCGCCCTATGCCAGCCAGGCGGCGGCCAGCCGCGGCCGGCGCTTTGCCGAGCCCGGCGTGCGCCTGCGCAACGCCTTCCAGCGCGACCGCGACCGCATCGTCCACTCCACCGCCTTCCGCCGCCTGGTCTACAAGACCCAGGTCTTCATCAACCACGAGGGCGACCTGTTCCGCACCCGGCTGACGCACTCGCTGGAAGTGGCGCAACTGGGCCGCTCGATCGCCCGCGGTCTGGGCCTGGACGAGGACCTGGTCGAGGCCATCGCGCTGGCCCACGACCTGGGCCACACGCCCTTCGGCCACGCCGGCCAGGACGCACTGCACGACTGCATGCGCGAGCATGGCGGCTTCGAGCACAACCTGCAGAGCCTGCGCGTGGTCGACCAACTGGAGCAGCGCTACCCGGCCTTCGACGGCCTGAACCTCAGCTTCGAGACCCGCGAGGGCATCCTCAAGCACTGCAGCCGGCGCGACGCCGAGGCGCTGGAGGCGGCCGAGCCCGGCGGCGTGGGCCGCCGCTTCCTGGACGGCAGCCAGCCCAGCCTGGAAGCGCAGTTGTGCGACCTGGCCGACCAGATCGCGTACAACGCCCACGACATCGACGACGGCGTGCGCTCGGGCCTGCTCAGCTTCGACGCGGTGGCCGAGCTGCCGCTGGTGCGCCGCCACCGCGACAGCGCGCTGGCCGAGTACCCCGCGCTGGCCGGCCAGCCGGGGCGGCGCCTGCTGTTCGAGACCATCCGCCGCATGCTCTCGGCCCAGGTGCATGACGTCATCGACGCCACCGCCGCCGCGCTGGCCGACGCCGCGCCGGCCGACGCCGGCGCGGTGCGCCGCGCGCCCCGGCTGCTGCGCTTCTCGCCGGCGATGGCGGCCGAGACCGTCGCGCTCAAGCGCTTCCTGTTCCCGGCGCTGTACCGCCACCCGCAGGTGATGCACACCACCGGCATCGCGCGCCGCGTGGTGCACGAGCTGTTCGCCGCCTACGTCGCAGCGCCGCAGGAGATGCCGGCCGACTTCGCCAGCCGGCCCGACCGGCACCGCGCCGTGGCCGACTACGTCGCCGGCATGACCGACCGCTTCGCCGCCCGCGAGCACCGCCGCCTGACCGGGCGCGACGCCTTCGGCAGCGCCGACGCGCCCGGCCTGGGCGCCGCGGCCCCGGCGGCCGGGCCGGTGCCGGCACCACCGCCGGCCACGCCGGGCTGAGGCGGTGGCCCGCCAGCCCCGACTGGCCCTGGCCGGCCAGGCCCATCTGGTCTCGCTGTACGGCCACAGCGGCCAGGCGGTGTTCGTCGACGACGAGGACCGGCGCCAGTTCCTCGCCGCGCTGCGTGAAGCGGCGCTGCAGCACGGCGTGGCCGTGCATGCCTACGTGCTGCTGGACGACCATGTGCACCTGCTGCTGACCCCGGCCACCGGCGCTGCACTGGGCGCGCTGATGCAGGGCCTGGGGCGGCGCTACGGCGCCGGCTTCAACCGGCGGCACGGGCGGCGCGGCACGCTGTGGGCCGGGCGCTTCCGTGCCGCGGTGGTGCAGGCCGGCGCGCCGCTGCTGGAGGCCATGCTGTTCATCGACCACCACCCGGTGCGCGCCGGCCAGGAGGACGCGGCGGCCGCCGGCGCCTGGTCCAGCGCGCGCCACCACCTGGGCCTGGCGCGTGACCTGGGCCTGAGCGCCTGCGCCGCCTGGTGGGCGCTGGGCAACACGCCCTTCGACCGCGAGGCCGCCTATGGCCGGCTGCTGGCCGAGGGCCTGGCCCCGGCGGTGTCGGCCCGCGTGGCCGCGGCCGCGCGCAGCGGCCGGCCGCTGGGCGACGCGGCGTTTGTGGCTGCGCTGGCCCTGGCGGCCGGTCGCCCGGTGCTGCCGCGCCCGCGCGGCCGCCCGCCCAAGCCGCGCGCCGCGCCGGCCGCCGCCCCGCCGGGCCGACGGGCCGGATGAGCGGCCGGCGCACCGGGGGCCGACGATGGCTTCCCGGGCCGGTCCTGGCTCGGGACTTGCGTGTCTGCGCGAGCGGGCAGTGGCTTTGATCTGTCCCTATTTATCTGCCGAGCATCCCGGTGCCGGTAAGTTATTGAAGTCTGACCCCATTTAATTCGGCTTGAGTCGCTTGCTGCGCTGCAGTAAATTGCGATCCCCCCGAAATGCGAAGGAGCGCGCCATGACCCAGGCTGCCCAGGGTTCCGCCACCCCCCAAGAGATCCAGGCGCTCGCCACCCAAGGCCTGTACGACCCGGCCCACGAGAAGGACGCCTGCGGCGTCGGCTTCGTCGCCCACATCAAGGGCCAGCGCGCGCACAGCATCGTCGAGGGCGGCCTGAAGATCCTGGAGAACCTGGACCACCGCGGCGCCGTCGGCGCCGACGCGCTGATGGGCGACGGCGCGGGCATCCTGATCCAGATCCCCGACGAGTACTTCCGTGCCGAGATGGCCGCCCAGGGCGTCGAACTGCCCCCGCCCGGCGAGTACGGCGTCGGCATGATCTTCCTGCCCAAGGAGCACGCCAGCCGCCTGGCCTGCGAGCACGAGCTGGAGCGCGCCGTCAAGGCCGAGGGCCAGGTGCTGCTGGGCTGGCGCGATGTGCCGGTCAACCGCGAGATGCCGATGAGCCCGGCCGTGCGCGCCAAGGAACCGGTGATCCGCCAGATCTTCATCGGCCGCGGCGCCGACGTGATCGTGCCCGACGCGCTGGAGCGCAAGCTCTACGTGATCCGCAAGACGGCCAGCGCGGCGATCCAGAAGCTGCAGCTCACCCACAGCGGCGAGTACTACGTGCCCAGCATGAGCTGCCGCACCATCATCTACAAGGGCCTGCTGCTGGCCGACCAGGTGGGCACCTACTACCTGGACCTGCAGGACGAGCGCGTGACCTCGGCCCTGGCCCTGGTGCACCAGCGCTTCTCCACCAACACCTTCCCCGAGTGGCCGCTGGCCCACCCCTACCGGATGGTGGCCCACAACGGCGAGATCAACACCGTCAAGGGCAACTTCAACTGGATGCGCGCCCGCGAGGGCGTGATGAAGAGCCCGGTGCTGGGCGACGACCTGAAGAAGCTCTACCCGATCAGCTTCGAAGGCCAGAGCGACACCGCCACCTTCGACAACGCGCTCGAGCTGCTGACGATGTCCGGCTACCCGCTGGCGCACGCGGCGATGATGATGATCCCCGAGGCCTGGGAGCAGCACGAGCTGATGGACGCGCGCCGCCGCGCCTTCTACGAGTACCACGCCGCGATGCTGGAGCCCTGGGACGGCCCGGCCGCGATGGTCTTCACCGACGGCAAGCAGATCGGCGCCACGCTGGACCGCAACGGCCTGCGCCCGGCCCGCTACATCGTCACCGACGACGACCTGGTGGTCATGGCCTCGGAATCGGGCGTGCTGCCCTTCGCCGAGCGCAAGATCGTCAAGAAGTGGCGCCTGCAGCCGGGCAAGATGTTCCTGATCGACCTGGAGCAGGGCCGCATCATCGATGACGAGGAGCTGAAGAACCAGTTCGCCTCGGCCAAGCCCTACCGCCAGTGGATCGAGAACGTGCGCATCCGCCTGGACGAGATCCCGGCCGAGGCCGCGCCCTTCCAGTACGGCGAATCGCTGCTCGACCGCCAGCAGGCCTTCGGCACCACGCAGGAAGACATCAAGTTCCTGCTGGCCCCGATGGCCACCGCCGGCGAGGAAGCCATCGGCTCGATGGGCAACGACAGCCCGCTGGCCGTGCTGTCGGACAAGAACAAGCCGCTGTACAACTACTTCAAGCAGCTGTTCGCCCAGGTCACGAACCCGCCGATCGACCCGATCCGCGAGGCCATCGTGATGAGCCTGAACAGCTTCATCGGCCCCAAGCCCAACCTGCTGGACATCAACGCGGTGAACCCGCCGATGCGCCTGGAGGTGACCCAGCCGGTGCTGGACTTCGACGACATGGCGCGCCTGCGCGCGATCGAGAAGCACACCGGCGGCAAGTTCAAGAGCTACGAGCTGGACATCACCTACCCGCTGGCCTGGGGCCGCGAGGGTGTGGAGGCCAAGCTGGCCTCGCTGTGCGCCGAGGCGGTGGACGCCATCGGCAGCGGCCACAACATCCTGATCATCACCGACCGCCGCATGGGCCGCGACCAGGTGGCCATCCCCGCGCTGCTGGCGCTGTCGGCCGTGCACCACCACCTGGTGCGCGAGGGCAAGCGCACCACCGCCGGCCTGGTGGTGGAGACCGGCTCGGCGCGCGAGGTGCACCACTTCGCCGTGCTGGCCGGCTACGGCGCCGAGGCCGTCCACCCCTACCTGGCGATGGAGACCCTGGTCGACCTGCACCGCGAGCTGCCGGGCGACCTGTCGGCCGAGAAGGCGATCTACAACTACGTCAAGGCGATCGGCAAGGGCCTGTCGAAGATCATGTCCAAGATGGGCGTGTCGACGTACATGAGCTACTGCGGCGCCCAGCTCTTCGAGGCCATCGGCCTGGAGAAGAGCTTCGTCCAGAAGTACTTCCGCGGCACGGCCACCCAGGTCGGCGGCATCGGCGTGTTCGAGGTCGCCGAGGAGGCGCTGCGCACCCACCGCGCCGCCTTCGGCAACGACCCGGTGCTGGCCAGCATGCTGGACGCCGGCGGCGAGTACGCCTGGCGCAGCCGCGGCGAAGAGCACATGTGGACGCCGGACGCCATCGCCAAGCTGCAGCACAGCACCCGCGCGGGCAAGTTCGACACCTACAAGGAATACGCCCAGATCATCAACGACCAGAGCAAGCGCCACCTGACGCTGCGCGGCCTGTTCGAGTTCAAGTTCGACCCGAGCAAGGCCATCCCGGTCGAGGAGGTCGAGCCGGCGGCCGAGATCGTCAAGCGCTTCGCCACCGGCGCGATGTCGCTGGGCTCGATCAGCACCGAGGCGCACAGCACGCTGGCGCTGGCGATGAACCGCATCGGCGGCAAGAGCAACACCGGCGAGGGCGGCGAGGACCCGGCGCGCTACCGCAACGAGCTCAAGGGCATCAAGATCGTCAAGGGCATCAAGGTGTCCGACGTGGTCGGCGCCAAGGTCATCGAGTCCGACTACGAAATGCAGGACGGCGACAGCCTGCGCTCGAAGATCAAGCAGGTGGCCTCGGGCCGCTTCGGCGTGACCACCGAGTACCTGGTCTCGGCCGACCAGATCCAGATCAAGATGGCCCAGGGCGCCAAGCCCGGCGAGGGCGGCCAGCTGCCTGGCGGCAAGGTGTCCGAGTACATCGGCTTCCTGCGCTACAGCGTGCCGGGCGTCGGCCTGATCAGCCCGCCGCCGCACCACGACATCTATTCGATCGAGGACCTGGCCCAGCTGATCCACGACCTGAAGAACGTGAACCCCAAGGCCGACATCAGCGTCAAGCTGGTGTCCGAGGTCGGCGTGGGCACGATCGCCGCGGGCGTCACCAAGTGCAAGGCCGACCACATCGTGATCGCTGGCCACGACGGCGGCACCGGCGCCAGCCCCTGGTCGTCGATCAAGCACGCCGGCTCGCCCTGGGAGCTGGGTCTGGCCGAGACGCAGCAGACCCTGGTGCTCAACCGCCTGCGCGGCCGTGTGCGGGTGCAGGCCGACGGCCAGATGAAGACCGGCCGCGACGTCGTGATCGGCGCGCTGCTGGGCGCCGACGAGTTCGGCTTCGCGACCGCGCCGCTGGTCGTCGAGGGCTGCATCATGATGCGCAAGTGCCACTTGAACACCTGCCCGGTGGGCGTGGCCACGCAGGACCCGGTGCTGCGCGCCAAGTTCTCGGGCAAGCCCGAGCACGTGGTGAACTACTTCTTCTTCGTCGCCGAGGAAGCGCGCCAGATCATGGCGCAGCTGGGCATCCGCCGCTTCGACGAGCTGATCGGCCGCGCCGACCTGCTGGACACCCGCAAGGCCATCTCGCACTGGAAGGCCAAGGGCCTGGACTTCAGCAAGGTCTTCCACATCCCGGCGGTGCCGGCCGACGTGCCGCGCGTCCACGTCGACACCCAGGACCACGGCCTGGGCAAGGCGCTGGACGTCACGCTGATCGAGAAGTGCCAGCCCGCCATCCTGCGCGGCGAGAAGGTGCAGTTCATGCAGGACGTGCGCAACGTCAACCGCTCGGTCGGCGCCATGCTGTCCGGCGAGCTGATCCGCCACCGCCCCGAGGGCCTGCCCGACCACACCATCTTCATGCAGATGGAGGGCACCGGCGGCCAGAGCTTCGGTGCCTTCCTGGCCCCGGGCATCACGCAGTACCTGATCGGCGACGCCAACGACTACACCGGCAAGGGCCTGTCCGGCGGCCGCGTGGTGGTGCGCCCGTCGATCGACTTCCGCGGCGATGCCTCGAAGAACATCATCATCGGCAACACCGCGCTGTTCGGCGCCACCAGCGGCGAGGCCTTCTTCCGCGGCGTGGCCGGCGAGCGCTTCGCGGTGCGCCTGTCGGGCGCGACGACGGTGGTCGAGGGCACCGGCGACCACGGCTGCGAGTACATGACCGGCGGCACCGCCGTCGTGCTGGGCAAGACCGGCCGCAACTTCGCCGCCGGCATGAGCGGCGGCATCGCCTACGTCTACGACGAGGACGGCCAGTTCGCCAAGCGCTGCAACACCGCCCAGGTGGCGCTGGAGAAGGTGCTGACCAAGGCCGAGCAGGAAGCCGGCGTGGACCGCGCCGTCTGGCACAAGGGCGAGGCCGACGAGGACCTGCTCAAGGCCCTGATCGAGCAGCACCACAGCTGGACCGGCTCGCTGCGCGCCCGCGAGATCCTGGACAACTGGGACGCCGCGCGCGCCAGGTTCGTCAAGGTCTTCCCGCACGAGTACAAGCGCGCGCTGGGTGAGATCCACGCCGCCAAGGCCAAGGACGAGACCATCGCCAAGGCCAAGGGCGAGACCAAGGGCAAGGCCAAGTCGGTCCCGGCCAAGTAAATGTCTGCCCCGGCCGCCGAGTACGGCGGCCACCCCCGAGGGGTGCATTCAGGCTTGGGGCGGCCCGGCGCCTGAATGCTCCCTTCGACACCCGCATCAACCGGACACAGTGAGATCAGCATCATGGGCAAGGTCACCGGCTTCATGGAATTCGAGCGTCTGGAGGAGGGCTACGAGCCCGTGCCCCAGCGCGTCAAGAACTACAAGGAATTCGTCATCGGCCTGAACGCCGAGCAGGCCAAGGTGCAGGGTGCGCGCTGCATGGACTGCGGCACGCCGTTCTGCAACAACGGCTGCCCGGTCAACAACATCATCCCGGACTTCAACGACCTGGTGTACCGCGGCGACTGGGCCAACGCGATCACGGTGCTGCACAGCACCAACAACTTCCCCGAGTTCACCGGCCGCATCTGCCCGGCGCCTTGCGAGGCCGCCTGCACGCTCAACGTCAACGACGACGCGGTGGGCATCAAGAGCATCGAGCACGCCATCATCGACCGCGCCTGGGCCGAGGGCTGGGTGAAGCCGCAGCCCGCGGCCGCCAAGACCGGCAAGACCGTGGCCGTGGTCGGCTCGGGCCCCGCCGGCCTGGCCGCCGCCCAGCAGCTGGCGCGCGCCGGCCACAGCGTGACGGTGTTCGAGAAGAACAGCCGCCTGGGCGGCCTGCTGCGCTACGGCATCCCCGACTTCAAGCTCGAGAAGTCGCACATCGACCGCCGCGTGGCGCAGATGGAAGCCGAGGGCGTGGTGTTCAAGACCGGCGTGCTGGTCGGCGCCTGGCCCGCCGACCGCGCGGCCAGCAAGGTGACCAACGACGCCAAGACCACCGTCACCGCCGACGAGCTGAAGGCCCAGTTCGACGCCGTGGTGCTGACCGGCGGCAGCGAGCAGAGCCGCGACCTGCCGGTGCCCGGCCGCGACCTGGACGGCATCCACTTCGCGATGGAGTTCCTGCCGCAGCAGAACAAGGTGGTCGCCGGCGACAAGCTCAAGGGCCAGCTGCGCGCCGACGGCAAGCACGTCATCGTCATCGGCGGCGGCGACACCGGCAGCGACTGCGTGGGCACCAGCAACCGCCACGGCGCGGCCAGCGTCACGCAGTTCGAGGTGATGCCCATGCCGCCCGAGCAGGAGGACAAGCCCCTGGTCTGGCCCTACTGGCCGATCAAGCTGCGCACCAGCTCCAGCCACGAGGAGGGCTGCCAGCGCGAGTTCGCCATCTCCACCAAGGAGTTCATCGGCAGCAAGGGCAAGGTCACCGGCCTGAAGACCGTCGAGGTGAAGTTCGAGGGCGGCAAGCTGGTCGAGGTGCCCGGCACCGAGAAGGAATGGAAGGCCGACCTGGTGCTGCTGGCCATGGGCTTCACCAACCCGGTGGCCACCGTGCTGGACGCCTTCGGCGTGGCCAAGGACGCCCGCGGCAACGCCAAGGCCAGCACCGACGAGGGCGGCTACCGCACCAACGTCGACAAGGTCTTCACCGCCGGCGACATGCGCCGCGGCCAGAGCCTGGTGGTCTGGGCCATCCGCGAAGGCCGCCAGGCCGCGCGCGAGGTCGACGCCTACCTGATGGGCGCGAGCACGCTGCCGCGCTGAGCCGCGTACCAGGCCGCTGCGGCGGCCAGCAAGACAAAGGCCCTGGCAGTGACGCCAGGGCCTTTGTGCTTGCAGCGCTGCGTCTCAGGCCATCAGCGCACGGCGGCGGCGCGTCGCGCCCAGCGCCAGGCCGGCCAGGCTGACGAGCAACAGGCTGGCCGGCTCAGGAACCGTGCCGCCGGTGCTCGGGCCGGTGTTCGCGCCGCGCAGGTCCTGCGCATCGGTGCCGCTGACCCTGAGTTGGTCGCCCGGGGTGAAGATGTCCGGACCGGGCCGGTACCAGGTGAATTCGGCGATCGCTTGGGTGTCGAACGTATTCCAGATTGGGGTGCCGGAGGCGGTGAGCCTGACCGAGAACACGCCGTCCAGCAATTCCGGCAAGCTGATGTACTGGTATGAGCCCAAGGTGTAGGAACCGAGAGACCGGCCCGTCAGGTCGAGGCCATCGAAGAACTCGGCGCTGAGCGTGCCGTTTCGATAGTCCGTATAGCTTCCAGATTCCATGACGCTCGCTGCTGAAAAGGCCAGTGGCGCGCTGAAGTTCAGCAAGTGCACCTCGCCGTTGCTGAATGTATGGGCCTGCGAGGCGGTGGACAGCGCGGCGCACAGGGCCAGGCCGAGGATCGACTTCTTGATCATGGAGAAACTCCCATTCGTTGTGGTGCAGCCGACCGGAGGTACTCACTGACGCGGCCTGGATGAATTCTGTTCAGCAGGCCGGCGGTCACCCCTCGCAATTCATGGCGAATCTGTCCAAATCTGTCGCCACCCCTTGAGCGCGGGGGCAGATGGGCGGCGGCCACCTGCCCGCGCCACACCAGGGAGGCGGTCAGGCTTGCAACAATGTTGGTCAGCATGGCTGCCGTACCCGATCCGCTGTTCCAGCCGCATGGCTTGTGCGGCGTGCGCATCGCCGTCGTCGAAGACGACCACGGCCTGCGCGAGGACCTGGTGGCCTACTTCGGCTGGCGTGGTGCCACGGTGGCTGGCGCGGCCAGCGCCGAGGCCTTCTGGGCCGGCCACGACGCGGCGTCGCCGGCCGACCTGGTGCTGCTGGACCTGGGCCTGCCCGGCGAGAGCGGCTGGGCCCTGGCGGCGCGCCTGCGCCAGCAGCAGTCCGGCATCGGCATTGTGATGCTGACCGCCTTCGGCGCGGACAACGACCGCATCGCCGGGCTGAACCAGGGGGCGGACGCCTACCTGGTCAAGGGCGTGGCGCTGGAGGTGCTGGACGCCACCTGCCGCAGCCTGCTGCGGCGCCTGGCCGGCAACCGGGCCGCACGCACCGCGCAGGCCGCGCGGGGGCCGGGCGCCCCCTGGCGGCTGGACGTGCTGCAGGCCCAGCTGCACACGCCTGCGGGCCACACCGTGCGGCTGACCCATCTGGAGCAGATCTTCCTGGCCGCGCTGATGCGCCAGCCCGGTGTGGCGGTGGCGCGCAGCGCACTGCTGGCCGGCATGGGCCGGCCCGACACGCTGGAGCAGCTGCGCAACCTCGACGGTTGCGCCGCGCGGCTGCGCCGCAAGGTGCAGGCGCTGCAGCCCGACGAGTTGCCGGTGCGCTCGTACTACGGCCACGGCTATGCCTTCGGCGCGCCAGCCCAGGTGCTGGCCGGCTGATGCGTTCGCGCGGCTGGCTGCGCTGGTGGCTGTGCTGCGCGCTGTGGCTGGCCGCCCAGGGCGCCCGGGCCGCAGCGCCGGCACTGCTGCAGGCCGACACCGAGCGGCTGGACCTCGTGCCCCATTCGCAGCGCTGGATCGACCCCGCGGCCCGGGCCGACCGGGCCGAGGCCGCGCGCCGCCTGGGCGCGGGTGAGTTCCGCGCCATGACCGCCGCCGGCGGTGCCGGCTTCACGCGCGCCGCCCACTGGTACACCGCGGCACTGCAGCGCGCGCCCGGCGCCGCCGACCGCTGGCTGCTGGACGTCGGCGAGCCCTACCTCGACGACGTGCAGCTCTGGTGGCAGGCGCCGGATGGCACGCTGCAGCGGGTGCAGATGGGCGACCGCCACCTGGCGCTGGACCGGCCGCTGCGCGGCCGCCAGCACGTGGTGGGCCTGGTGCTGCCGGTGGCCACGCCGGGCGCCGAGCCGCTGCGCCTGTGGGTGCGCGTGCACACCGCCAGCGCGATGAACGTCAGCCTCGCGCTGTGGCGTCCCGACGCCTATTTCGACCACGAGGCCCAGGCCATCGCCGGCTGGGGCGTGGTCATCGGCCTGCTCCTGCTGGCGGCCACGCTGCAGCTGATCTTCGGCCTGTGGCTGCGCGACCGGGTGATGATCACCTTCGCCGCCTTCCTGGCCGCGCTGTTCTGTCTGTATGCGGGCCTCAGCGGCACGGCCCTGCTGGCGCTGGCCCGCCCGCCGGCCTGGTACAACGACCTGCTGGTGGGCGGCGGCAACCTGGCCGCGCTGGCCCTGGCCAGCCTGCTGACCCTGCAGACGCTGGACATCCGCCGCCACCTGCCACCGGCACGCTGGCTGTACCTGGTGCCGGCCGCGCTGGCCCTGCTGGCCCTGCCGCTGGTGGTGACCGACCACTACGGCGGCGTGGCCGTGGCCGTCAACCTGTGGGGCCTGGTGCTGGGCCTGATCAACATGGGCCTGTCGCTGTGGGTGTGGTGGTGCCGGCAGCGCGACCGCGAGCGCCTGGTCTACATGCTGGCCTCCTGGAGCCTGGGCGCCGGCATCACCGTGCGCGTGCTGCTGCTGCTGGGCCTGTTGCCGGCCTCGACGCCGGCCGGCCTGGCCTATCCGGCCGGCGCCGTGGTCTACCTGGTGCTGATGCTGCTGGCCATGGGCATCCGCCTGGCCTCGCTGCGCCACGACAAGCTGCTGGCCCAGGAGCGGGTGGCCGAGGAGCGGCGCTTCGCCGCGATGGTGGCCCACGAGTTCCGCAACCCCCTGGCCGGCATCGACCGCTCGGCCAACCTGCTGCAGCTGGTGCCCGAGCTGACGCCGGCGCAGACGGCGTCGCGCCTGGGCGGCATCCGCCGCCAGGTCGGGCGGCTGAACACCCTGGTCGACAGCTTCCTGACCGCCGACGGCGGCGAGCAGCGGCCGCTGCAGCTGGCGCCGGCGCCGGTGGCCGTCGGGCCCTGGCTGGACGCGCTGCGCGACGAGCTGGACGAGGACGCCCGCGCGCGGCTGGACATCGCGGTCGACCCGACGACGCTGCAGGCCCGCTTCGACGCCGGGCTGCTGTCGCTGGCGCTGCACAACCTGATCGACAACGCGCTGCGCTACACGCCCGAGGACCGCCCGGTCGGCGTGCGTGCCCGCGGCGCCGCGGACGGCGCGCTGGAACTGGTGGTCACCGACAGCGGGCCGGGCCTGCCGCCCGAGGACCTGGACCGCCTGGGCCAGCCCTACCAGCGCGGCCGCACCGCGCCCGGCCGCCAGGGCACCGGCCTGGGCTACTACTTCTGCCGGCGCATCGCCGAGATGCACGGTGGCACGGTGGACGCAGCCAACGTGGCGCCGCACGGCCTGGCGGTGACGCTGCGCCTGCCCGCGGCGCGCCCGGGCTGAACGCCCTGCCGGCGGTGCCGGCCGTGGCTTGCTGACGTTTCTTTGCCGCCCCGAATCAGTGCAATCCCTGAGGGAATTGACCTCGCATGCGAGAATGCGTCGCAGATCCACCTCCTGCCGGCCGCCAGGGAGGGTGACCGTCCGGTCACCGCGGGCGGCCCATCCCCCTTGTCCAGCGACGCCCTGATCGAGATCGACCACGTCACGTTTGGCTACGACGACCGTCGCACCATCCTGAACGACGTCAGCCTGCGCTTCGGGCGCGGCAAGGTCACGGCCGTGCTCGGCAACTCGGGCTGCGGCAAGACCACGCTGCTGCGCCTGATCGGCGGCGTGCACGGCGCCAACCGCGGCCGCGTGGTCTTCGACGGCGAGGTCATCGACGTGCACGACCGCGCGCAGCTGTACCGGCTGCGCCGCCGCCTGGGCATGCTGTTCCAGTTCGGTGCGCTGTTCACCGACCTGTCGGTGTTCGACAACGTGGCCTACCCGCTGCGCGAGATGACCGACCTGCCCGAGCCGCTGGTGCGCGACATCGTGCTGATGAAGCTCAACGCCGTGGGCCTGCGCGGCGCGGCGAAGCTGAAGATCAGCGAGGTCTCCGGCGGCATGGCGCGGCGCATCGCGCTGGCCCGCGCGATCGCGCTGGACCCCGAGCTGATCATGTACGACGAGCCCTTCGCCGGGCTGGACCTGATCTCGATGGGCGTGGCCGCCAAGCTGATCCGCACGCTCAACGACGTCACCGGCGCCACCTCGCTGGTCATCAGCCACGACGTGCCCGAGTGCATGGCGATCAGCGACTGGGTGGTGTTGATGGCCGGTGGCGGGCGCATCGTCGCCCAGGGCACGCCGGCCGAGCTGATGGCCTCCACCGACCCCGAGGTGCGCCAGTTCGTGCGCGGCGAGCCCGACGGCCCGGTCAAGTTCCACTACCCGGCGCCCGAGATCGCCGACGACTTCGGCTTCGGCGCCGCGGGGACGGCACGATGATCGACGGCATCGCCCGCCTCGGCGCCTGGGGCCTGACGCAGCTGCGCGGCTTCGGCCGTGCCGCGCTGTTCTTCGTCGACCTGCTGGCCGCGCTGCCGTCGATCCTGCGCCGCTTCGGCCTGGTGGTCACGCAGATCCACACCATCGGCAACCGCTCGCTGGTCATCATCCTGGCCTCGGGCATGGCGGTGGGCTTCGTGCTGGCGCTGCAGCTGTACAACACGCTGATCACCTTCGGCGCGGCCGAGTCGCTGGGCCTGGTCGTCAACCTCAGCCTGGTGCGCGAGCTGGGGCCGGTGGTCACCGCGCTGCTGTTCGCCGGCCGCGCCGGCACCTCGCTGACCGCCGAGATCGGCCTGATGAAGGCCGGCGAGCAGATCGCCGCGCTGGAGCTGATGGCCATCGACCCGCGCCAGCGCGTGCTGGCGCCGCGCTTCCTGGCCGGCGTGATCTCCATGCCCCTGCTGGCCATCCTGTTCTCGGCCATCGGCATCCTGGGCGCCTGGCTGGTCGCGGTGGGCCTGATCGGCATCGACGCGGGCAACTTCTGGGCCATCCAGCAAAACGGCGTCGACGTCTGGCGCGACCTCGGCAACGGCGTGGTCAAGAGCTTCGTGTTCGGCATCATCTGCACGGCGGTGGCCCTGTACCAGGGCTACGAGACCGAGGCCACCCCCGAGGGCGTGGCCTACGCCACCACGCGCACGGTGGTGATCTCCTCGCTGGGCGTGCTGGGCATGGACTTCATCCTCACGGCGCTGATGTTCTCCACCGGCCGCTGACGCCCGTGGCCCCGGTGCGAAGGAAACCCTGACATGAGCAAACGCAACATCGAGATCCTGGTCGGCCTGTTCGTGCTGCTGGGCCTGGCCGGCCTGGTCTTCGTCGCGCTCAAGGCGGCCAACCTGACCAGCTTCAGCAACGGCGACACCTACACGCTGACCGCCCGCTTCGACAACATCGGCGGCCTGAAGGCGCGCGCGCCGGTGCGCTCGGCCGGCGTGGTGGTCGGCCGCGTCACCTCGATCAGCCTGGACGCCAAGACCTACCAGGGCGTGGTGCGCATGGAGGTCAACCGCGGCTTCGAATTCCCCAAGGACAGCTCGGCCAAGATCCTCACCGCCGGCCTGCTGGGCGACCAGTACATCGGGCTGGAGCCGGGCGGCGACCCGGCCAACCTGGCCGCCGGCGACACCATCAAGCAGACCCAGTCGGCGGTGGTGCTGGAGAACCTGATCGGGCAGTTCCTGTTCAACAAGGCGGCCGACGCCGGCAGTTCGGGCGGCAACGGCGGCGGGGGCAAGCCATGAGCCCGTCGGCCTGGCGCCGCGGCATGTGGGCCGTGGGGGCCGCGCTGGTGCTGGGCCTGGGCGGCTGCGCCAGCGTGCCCGAGGGCGCGCGCGCGCCGCACGACCCCTGGGAAGGCTTCAACCGCAGCGTCTACAGCTTCAACGACGCCGTCGACGGCGCGCTGATCAAGCCGGCCGCGCAGGTCTACCAGGCGCTGCTGCCGCAGCCGGTGCGCAGCGGCATCGGCAACGTGCTGGGCAACCTGGGCGACGCCTGGACCAGCGTCAACCTGCTGCTGCAGGCCAAGCCGCGCCAGGCGCTGGAGACGGGCATGCGCGTGGTCGTCAACACCGGCTTCGGCCTGGGCGGCCTGCTGGACGTGGCCGACGAGATGGGGCTGGAGCGCGGCCCCAGCGAGGACTTCGGCCAGACCCTTGGTTTTTGGGGCCTCAAGAGCGGGCCCTACCTGGTGCTGCCGCTGCTGGGCCCGTCGACGCTGCGCGATGCCGGCGCGCTGCTGCTGGACATGCCCGACAGCGGGCCGTCGCTGGTCTGGAAGGAGCCGCGCGACCGCAACCCGGCCACGGTGCTGCAGCTGCTGGAAGCCCGGGTGCGGCTGCTCAACGCCGGCCGGGTGCTCGACGAGATCGCGCTGGACAAGTACGTGCTGATGCGCGACGCCTACATGGCGCGCCGCCGCAGCCTGCTCTACGACGGCGAGCCGCCCGACGACGAACCCGCGCCGCCGCCGTTCAAGCGCCTGCTCAAACCCGCCGGTGAACCGCCGGCCGCCCCCGTGCGTTGAGCCGGGGTGGGGGCCCGCGGCCCCAGCAACCAAAGGAATTGCCCATGCTGCGACGTACCTGGATCTCCGCCCTGGCCGCTTCGGCCGTGCTGGGTGCCGGCCTGCTGGCCGGCCCCGCGCTGCGCGCCGAGCCGGTGGCCGCCGACACCTTCGTGCGCCAGGTCTCCACCGACGTGATCGACGCGGTCAAGGCCGACAAGGCCATCCAGGCCGGCGACGTCGGCCGCATCCGCGCCCTGGTCGACGCCAAGGTGATGCCCTACGTGAACTTCCAGCGCATGACCGCCAGCGCGGTCGGCCCGCAGTGGCGCGGTGCCACGCCCGAGCAGCAAAAGCGCATGTTCGAGGAGTTCAAGACCCTGATGGTCAACACCTACTCCGGCGCGCTGACCCAGGTGAAGGACCAGTCGGTGGTGGTCAAGCCGCTGCGCGCAGGGGCGGATGCCGGCGAGCTGGTGGTGCGCACCGAGGTGCGCGGCAAGGGCGAGCCGATCCAGCTGGACTACCGGCTGGAGAAGGCCGGCGAGGGCTGGAAGATCTACGACGTCAACGTCGGCGGTTTCTGGCTGGTCGAGGCCTACCGGGGCCAGTTCGCCAAGGACCTGAACGCCGGCGGCCTGGACGCGCTGATCGCCAAGCTGGCCGAGAAGAACAAGTCGCTGGCCGCGGCCAAGAGCTGAGCGCCGGACGCGCCCGATGACCACGATCGCGCTGCCCGAGCGGGTGACCATGTCCGAGGCCCGCGCCACGCTGGCGCGGCTGGCGCCGCTGCTGGCGCAGGCGCAGGCGCCGGAGATCGACGCCGCCGCGCTGCTCGAGCTGGACACCGCCGCGCTGGCCCTGCTGCTGGAGTGCGGCCGCCAGGCCGCGGCGCGCGGCCAGCGCCTGCGCATCGTCGGCGCGCCGCCCAAGCTGGCGCAGCTGGCGCAGCTGTACGGCGTCGACGGGCTGCTGGCGCTGGGCTGAGGCCCGGCGGGCCGCGGCGGCGCGCGCGGCTCAGCCGGCGCTGGCGTTGGTCGCCGGCGAGGTCGGCGGCGCGGCCCCGGCGGGCGCCGCCGGCGCGTAGCGCTTGGCGCGCAGGTTGCGCTTGATCTCCTGCATCGTCGGCCGCAGCGCCGGCCCCAGGCGCAGCGCCACGCCGGTGACCAGCACGTCGACGATCAGCAGGTGCAGCAGGCGCGAGACCATCGGGCTGTAGCGGTCGTGGTCCTCGGGGTGGTCGGCCGGCAGCAGCACCTGGTGCTGGGCGAGCGCGAACTGCGCCAGCGGCGACCCGCTGGCACTGACCACGATCAGCTGCGCGCCCTGGCGGCGGGCGATCTCGGCGGCGTCGACCAGGTCGCGGCTGCGGCCCGAGTTGCTGAACAGCACCGCGCAGTCGCCCGGGCCCAGCAGGGTCGCGCTCATCACCTGCACGTGGCCGTCGCTGACCGCGTTGGTGTGCACGCCTAGGCGGAAGAACTTGTGCTGCGCGTCCTGCGCGACGATGCCCGAGTTGCCGAAGCCGTAGAACTCGATGCGCCGGCCGGCGCGGCAGGATTCGGTCAGCAGCGCGATCGCGCGCTCGAAGGCGTGGCCGGTGGCCTCGTTGCGGTAGGCCAGCATCGCCGCCACCGCGTTGTCGATGACCTTGACCACCAGCTCGCCGGGCCGGTCGTCCTCGGCGACCGCGCGGTGCACGAAGGGCACGCCCTCGTTGACCGTGCCGGCCAGCTTGAGCTTGAAGTCGGCCAGCCCGTCGTAGCCCACGCTGCGGCAGAAGCGCACCACGGTGGGCTTGCTGACCTGCGCGCGCAGGGCCAGCGTGCCCACCGGCAGCGTGGCGAAGCCCCGCGGGTCGGCCAGCAGCAGCTGGGCCACGCGCTGCTCGGCCGGCGGCAGTGCGGGCAGCGACGCCCGCACGCGTTCCAGCATCGACATCGGCTTGTCTCCGTCTTGTTCGAATCTCGAGATGCGGCGCTGGGCACTTCACCCAGCAGTCGCCGCGGAACCGGCTTTGCCGGGCCGCTGGCGGGCCCTGCAGGCCGCGCCGATCCTGGCGAATCGGCTCCTCGTCAGACACGTCGGGTCCACTGGACCCGTCGCGCCTGCACTCGGCCCCCTTGAGGGGGCCGGCGAAGCCGGTAGGGGGTGGGTCAAGTCTCTTCGTCCCAGGCAAAGCCGTCGCGTGCCACGAGCGCGCTGGCCGCCGGCGGGCCCCAGGTGCCGGCGGCGTAGGGGCGCGGGCCGTTCGGGTCCTGGCGCCAGGCCTGCAGCACCGGCTCCACCCAGCGCCAGGCCTGTTCCTGCTCGTCGCTGCGCACGAACAGGTTCAGCCGGCCGGCGATGGCGTCCATCAGCAGGCGCTCGTAGGCGCCGACGCGCTCGCTGGCGAAGGCCTTGTCGAAGTCCAGGTCCAGGCTGACCGGGGCCAGCTGCTCGCCGGGGTGGCTGGTGGCGGCGCCCTTGGCGGCCAGCAGGTGCAGCTCCAGCCCGTCCTCGGGCTGCAGCTTGATGACCAGCTTGTTGGCGCGCGCCGAGCCCGCGAAGATCGGGTGCGGCACCTCGCGGAAGTTGACGACGATCTGCGCCTGCCGCGCCGCCAGGCGCTTGCCGGTGCGCAGGTAGAAGGGCACGCCGGCCCAGCGCCAGTTCTGCACCTCGGTGCGCAGCGCGACGAAGGTCTCGCAGTGGCTGCCCGCGGGCACCTTGGGCTCGTCGGCGTAGCCCGGCACGGCCTGGCCGGCCACGGTGCCGGCGCGGTACTGGCCGCGCACCACGTCGCGGGCCACGCCGTCGGCGGTGAAGGGCTTGAGCGAGCGCAGCACCTTGAGTTTCTCGTCGCGGATCGCGTCGGCGTCGCTGGTCGGCGGCGGCTCCATCGCGATCATCGTCAGCAACTGCAGCGCGTGGTTCTGCACCATGTCGCGCAGCGCGCCGGTGTGGTCGTAGTAGTCGCCGCGGGTGCCCACGCCCAGGTGCTCGGCCAGCGTGATCTGGATGTTGGCGATGCTCTCGCGCCGCCACAGCGGCTCGAACAGCGCGTTGCCGAAGCGCAGCGCCATCAGGTTCTGCACCGCCGGCTTGCCCAGGTAGTGGTCGATGCGGAAGGCCTGCTGCTCGGCGAAGGCCGCGCGCACCACGCGGTTGATCTCCTGCGCACTGGCCAGGTCCTGGCCCAGCGGCTTTTCCAGCACCACGCGCACGCCGGGGCCGTTCAGGCCCGCGGCCCCCAGCTGCGCGCAGACCACCGGGAACAGGTTGGGGCTGGTCGCCAGGTAGAGCACCGTGGTGTCGGCGCCGCGCGCGTCCAGCCAGGCCTTCAGCCCGGCGTAGTGCGCGGGCTGCGACAGGTCCATGCGCCGGTAGTGCAGCATCTCGGCGAAGCGGGCGAACTCGGCGTCGCTGGGGCGCTTGGCCGGCTCGACCTCGACAAAGCGCTCGCGGATGAAGGCGCGGTAGTCGTCGTCGCTGCGCTCGTCGCGCGCCACCGCCAGGATGCGGCCGCCCGGCGGCAGCTTGCCGTGGCGGAAGGCCTGGAACAGCGCCGGCATCAGCTTGCGCCAGGTCAGGTCGCCGGTGCCGCCGAACAGGACGAGGTCGAAGGACATGGGCAGGACTCCGGCGCGCACGTAACCAAGTTACGCGCTGGATGCTGCATGAGTTCCGCGAACCGGTCAATCCGACGCCGGGCCGCGGCGGTCGTCCTCCGAACGGCCGGCCGGGCCCAGTTCCAGCGCGCCGGCGCCCAGGTACGCGTTGTGCCGGCTCAGCACCTCGGCACCGGGCGGCAGGCGCTCGGCCCAGGCGCGGACGAAGACGTTGCCCTCGCCGCCGCGGCGGTTGACGAAGCGGTTGTCCTCGACGAGCAGCCGGCTGTGCGGCCAGGGCGCGCCCTCGGCGCCGTAGGACAGCATCACCGGGTTCTCGGTCAGCGGGCTCTGCACCAGGGTGTTGCCGCGCACCGTGGCCAGGCCGCCGTTGGGCAGGTCGATCTCGTAGGACGCGCGGCCGTCGCGGCCGTCGTCGAAGCGGTTGCCCTCGATCTTGGCCACCGCGGCGCGGCACTTCAGCAGGTGGCCGACACGGCCGTTACGGAAACGGCTGCCCTGCAGGCGCAGCCGGCCGATGTGGCCGACGTACAGCAGGTGCGGCAGGCTGGCCGGGTTGTCGGGCGCGTCGGCGAAGTCGCAGTCGGCGATGTCCAGCTCGGCCGCCGGGTCGTTGCCGGTCAGCAGGCCCATCTGCTGGTCGCGGAAGCTGCAGCCGCGCAGCTGCAGCCGGCCGCGCTCGAAGCGGATGCCGGCGCCGTTGCCGCTGGGCACGCGGCAGCCCTCGAAGACCAGGTGCTCGACCTGCAGCGCGCCGTCGCGCAGCACCCAGATCGCCTTGCCCTCGGCATGCTGGCCATCGGCCAGCAGCCGCGGGCGCGCGTCGCCGCGGCCCAGGCCGACGATGCGCAGCCGGCGCTGGTGGATCACCGCGACGTCGCCGCGGTAGACGCCGGGCAGCACGGCGATGGTGTCGCCGTCGCCGGCCTGGCGCAGCGCGTCGGCGATGCGCGTCAGCGCCTCGCCGGGGCCGACGCGCCAAACCCGGCCGCCGTCGCCGGCGCGGGCCAGCGCCGGCAGCGCGGCCAGCCAGCCCAGCGCGGCGCGGCGGCCGGCCACGGCGGCCGGGGCGGGGCAGGGGGGCAGGGTGCGGCGCATGTCGCGATTCTGGCCGCGGCGCGTGGCCGCCACCCCCCACGGTCACCGGTCCGTCACGGGCCGGCCGCCGCGATCGCGGTCTAATCCTTGCTCGTCCCGTCCGACCAACCCCCTGCCCGCCATGAACCAGCTCGACCAGCTCAAGCAACACACCACCGTGGTGGCCGACACCGGCAACTTCAAGCAGCTGGCGCAGTTCGCGCCGCGCGACGCCACCACCAACCCGTCGCTGATCCTGAAGGCGGTGCAGCAGCCCGACTACGCGCCGCTGCTGGCCGACACCGTGGCCGCCCACCGCGGCGAGGCGCTGGACGCCATCGTCGACCAGGTGCTGGTGCGCTTCGGTCTGGAGATCCTGAAGGTCGTGCCCGGGCGCGTGTCCACCGAGGTCGATGCGCGGCTGAGCTTCGACACCGTCGCCACCGTGGCCCGTGCGCGCCGGCTGATCGCGCTGTACGCCGCCGCGGGCATCGCCCGCGAGCGGGTGCTGATCAAGATCGCCGCCACCTGGGAGGGCATCGAGGCCGCCCGCGTGCTGCAGGCCGAGGGCATCCGCTGCAACCTGACGCTGCTGTTCTCCTTCTGCCAGGCGGTGGCCTGCGGCGACGCCGGGGTGCAGCTGATCAGCCCCTTCGTCGGCCGCATCTACGACTGGTACAAGAAGCAGGCCGGCGCCGGCTGGGACGAGGCGGCCATGGCCGGCGCCAACGACCCCGGCGTGAAGAGCGTCGAGCGCATCTACAACCACTACAAGCAGCACGGCATCGCCACCGAGGTGATGGGCGCGAGCTTCCGCAACGTCGGCCAGGTCACCGCGCTGGCCGGCTGCGACCTGCTGACCATCAGCCCCGAGCTGCTGGCCCAGCTGCAGGCCAGCGACGCGCCGGTGCCGCGCCGCCTGTCGCCCGAGGCCGCCCGCGCCGCCGCCGCACCGGCCGTGCACTTCGACGAGAAGGGCTTCCGCTGGGCGCTCAACGAGGACGCGATGGCCACCGAGAAGCTGGCCGAGGGCATCCGCGCCTTCGCGGTCGATGCCGGCAAGCTCGACCAGATGATCCGGGAGCTCTGACGATGGACTTCAAGCGCTGTGACGCCACCGTGGCCTGGGCCGCGCTGCAGGGCCACTACGAGGCCCACGGCCGCGAGCTGGACCTGCGCGAGGCCTTCGCCCGTGACCCGCAGCGCTTCGACGCCTTCGCGCTGCAGGCGCCCGAGGTCTTTGCCGACCTGTCGAAGAACCGCTGGGACCTGCTGACGCGCAGGCTGCTGCTGGAGCTGGCGCGCGAGGTCGGCCTGGAGGCCCGGCGCGACGCGATGTTCGCCGGCGAGGCCATCAACACCACCGAGGGCCGCGCCGTGCTGCACACCGCGCTGCGCGCGCCGCGCGGCCAGGCGCCGTTCTCCGACGAGGTGCACGGTGTGCTCGACCGCCTGCTGGACTTCGCCGAGCAGGTGCGCGACACCGGCGCCAGCGGCATCCGCCACGTCGTCAACATCGGCATCGGCGGCTCCGACCTGGGCCCGGCGATGGCCGTGCCGGCGCTGGACGCCTTCGCCCACCCCGGCATCACGCTGCACTTCGTCAGCAACGTCGACGGCCACGACATCGCCCCGGTGCTGCGCCGGCTGGATCCGACGCAGACCCTGTTCATCGTCGCCAGCAAGACCTTCACCACCCAGGAGACGATGGCCAACGCCGCGGTGGCGCGGGCCTGGTTCCTGGCCCACCACCCCGACCCGGCCGGCGCCGAGGCGGCCATCGCCCGCCACTTCGTCGGCGCCACCACCAACCTGAAGGCGGCGGCCGAGTTCGGCATCGCCACCACCTTCGGCTTCTGGGACTGGGTGGGCGGCCGCTACTCGCTGTGGAGCGCGATCGGGCTGCCGATCGCCATCGCCATCGGCGCCGACCACTTCCGCGCGCTGCTGGCCGGCGCGCACGCGATGGACCGCCACTTCGCCGAGGCGCCGCTGGAAGCGAACCTGCCGGCGCAGCTGGGCCTGCTGGACGTCTGGTACCGCAACTTCCACCGCTTCACCAGCCGCAGTGTGGCGCCCTACCACCAGGGCCTGAAGCGTCTGCCCGCCTACCTGCAGCAGCTGGAGATGGAGAGCAACGGCAAGTGCGTGGACCTGGACGGCCAGCCGCTGCCCTACGGCACCAGCCCGGTGGTCTGGGGCGAGCCCGGCACCAACGGCCAGCACGCCTACTTCCAGATGCTGCACCAGGGCAGCGACGTGGTGCCGGTCGAGTTCATCGCGGTGCGCCGGCCCACCCACCCGCACGCCGACCTGCACGCCAAGGCCCTGGCCAACTGCCTGGCCCAGAGCCAGGCGCTGATGCTGGGCAAGACCACCGAGGCCGCGCTGGGCGAAGCCGCGCCCACCGCCAGCCCCGCGCTGGGCCGGCTGACGCTGGCGCACCACCGCACGTTCCCGGGCAACCGGCCCAGCACCACGCTGCTGCTGGACGCGCTGACGCCGCGCGCGCTCGGCGCGCTGGTGGCGCTGTACGAGCACCGCGTCTTCACCAGCGCCGCGGTCTGGGGCATCAACGCCTTCGACCAGTGGGGCGTGGAGCTGGGCAAGGCCCTGGCCAGCCAGCTGCTGCCGCGCCTGGCCGGCGCCGGCGCGCCCGACCTGGCGGGGCTGGACGCGTCCACCGCCGGCCTGCTGGCCCGGTTGAAGGCCTGAGAGGCTGAGCCGGACCCGGCCCGCGCGACACGGCCGCGATGCACTTCGTCTTCGACTTCGGCCGCGTGCTGTTCGACTGGCAGCCCACGGCGCTGCTGCAGCGCGTGCTGCCCCACCGCGCCCCCGACGCCGCGGCCGCCGCCCGCTGGCAGCCCGCCTTCTTCCAGGGCGGCGACGGCTTGAACGGCGACTGGGGCGAGTTCGACCGCGGTGCCGTGACGCCGGCCGAGCTGGCCGCGCGCATCGCCGGCCGCACCGGGCTGGCGCCGGACGAGGTGCGGGCGGTGGTCGACGCCGTGCCCGACGCGCTGCAGCCCATCGCCGCGTCGGTGGCGCTGCTGCAGCGCCTGCGCGTGCGGGGGCGGCCGATGTTCTACCTGTCCAACATGCCCGAGCCCTATGCCGGGCACCTGGAGCGCGCCCACGCCTTCGTGCGCGGCTTCGACGACGGCGTGTTCTCGGCCCGCGTCGGCCTGATCAAGCCCGAGCCGGCGATCTTCGCGCTGGCCGCGCAGCGCTTCGGCGTGCCGCCGCACACGCTGCTGTTCCTGGACGACCACGCGCCCAACGTCGACGCCGCCCGCGCCGCCGGCTGGCAGGCGCTGGTCTTCCACGATGCCGAGCAGTGCGAGCGCGACCTGCGCCGCGCGGGCTGGTGGCCTGCCGCCGCCGCCACCGCGCGCTGATCCGCCGCGCCGCCCGCCGCACCGACCTGCCTTGGTGCGCAGCGCACCAGACTGCGGCGCACCGCCCCCGCGTTCACCCTATGGGGGTTGATCCCGAGCCGTTCCGGCCCGGCCGCGGTGGCACAAATCTGGCTAAGACGGAGACAATAAATTGACCATTTGGTTAGGTTTTCGCCGGTCCCGGCGCTCCGCTCCCCGCCCATGAACTCCAACGACCGGTCCGACCGGCAGCCTGCCGTCAGCGTGCGCCGTGCCAGCGTGGTCTACCCCGCGGCCGACGCGCCGGTGCACGCGCTGTCCGACATCGACCTCACCATCGGCCAGGGCGAGTTCATCTCGCTGATCGGCCCCTCGGGCTGCGGCAAGACCACGCTGCTGCGCGTGATCGCCGACCTCGAGCCCATCACCTCGGGCGAGGTGCTGGTCAACGGCCTGACCCCGCACGAGGCGCGGCTGGCGCGGGCCTACGGCTACGTCTTCCAGGCCCCGGCGCTGTTCCCCTGGCGCACGGTGCTGGCCAACGTGATGCTGCCGCTGCAGATCCAGGGCCGGCCCAGGGCCGAGGCCGAGGCGGTGGCGCGCGAGCACCTGGGCCGCGTCGGCCTGACCGGCTTCGAGGCCAAGTACCCCTGGCAGCTGTCCGGCGGCATGCAGCAGCGCGTGTCGATCGCGCGGGCGCTGGGCTTCGAGCCCAAGATCCTGATGATGGACGAGCCCTTCGGCGCGCTCGACGAGATCACCCGCGACGACCTCAACGACCAGCTGCAGAAGCTGTGGCAGCGCGAGCGCCGCACCGTGGTCTTCGTCACCCACTCGATCGCCGAGGCGGTGTACCTGAGCACGCGCATCGTGGTGATGACGCCGCGGCCGGGCCGCATCCTCAAGGTCATCGACAGCACACTGCCCGACGAGCGCACGCTGGACCTGCGCGACACGCCCGAGTTCATGGCGCTGGCGCACGAGGTGCGCGAGGGCCTGGCGCACGGTCACGGCGGGGGCCACTGAGGCCATGGCCGCCAACCGCGGGTCCTGGCCGCAACGCGCGCTGCCGGTGCTGGTGGTGCTGGCCGCCGTGCTGCTGGCCTGGTACGCCGGCGCGGTGGGGCTCAACCGCGCCGGCGTGCTTGAGCGCGTGCTGCCCAACACCCACCCGAACGGCCACACGCTGGGCGACCTGGTCGCCGCCACCTGGACCATGGAGCGCCCGGTGCTGCCGGCGCCGCACCAGGTGGCGGCCGACCTGTGGAGCAGCCTGGTCGACTGGCCGCTGGATTCACCGCGCAACCTGCTCTACCACGCCGCCGTCACCGCCCATGCCACGCTGGTGGGCTTCGTGCTGGGCGCGCTGCTGGGCATCGCGCTGGCCGCGGCCATCGTGCACAGCCGCACGCTGGACCGCGCGCTGCTGCCCTGGATCGTCGCCAGCCAGACCGTGCCGGTGCTGGCCATCGCGCCCATCGTGCTGGTCATCCTGGGCACGCTGGGCTTCAGTGGCGTGGCACCCAAGGCGGCGATCGCGATGTACCTGTGCTTCTTCCCGGTGACCGTGGCCATGGTGCAGGGCCTGCGCGCGCCGCAACGCATCGAGACCGAGCTGATGCACACCTACGCCGCCAGCCGCTGGCAGGCTTTCTGGCTGCTGCGCATGCCGTCGGCGCTGCCCTTCCTGTTCCCGTCGCTGCGCGTGGCGATTGCCGCCGGCGTGGTCGGCGCGATGGTCGCCGAGCTGCCCACCGGCGCCCAGGCCGGCCTGGGCGCCAAGCTGCTGACCGGCAGCTACTACGGCAACACCGTGGGCATCTGGAGCGCGCTGCTGATGTCCGCGCTGCTGGGCCTGGGCCTGACGGCGGCGGTGGCCGGCATCGAGCGCCTGGTGCTGCGGCGCCGCGGCCAGGCCGGGGGGGTGAAATGAGCGGGCGCGCGCGCATCGGCTGGGCGCCCGTGCTGGCCGCTGCGGCGCTGGCCGCGGCCGCGCTGGCCAGCCAGGTGCCCGAGGCCGGCACGGTGGACGCCGCGCCGCGCGGCCTGGTCGCCGCGCTGCTGGCGGTGCTGGCGCTGGCCGGCTGGAGCGTGCAGCGCGTGGCCGCGCTGGACGGCCGGGCCTGGCATGCGCCGGCCACGGCGGCGCTGTTCGGCGTCTGGGTGCTGTACTTCTGGCAGGTCGGCGTCACGCTGTTCGACGTGCCCAAGGTGCTGCTGCCGGCGCCGGCCTTCGTGGCGCAGATGCTGGCCGACCGCTGGGACCTGCTGGCCGGCGACTTCGTGCAGACCGTGCTCAAGGCCGTGCTGGTGGGCTGGGCGCTGGGCTCGGCGCTGGGTTTCGCCGTCGGCGTGGCCATCGACCGCGCGCCCTTCCTGCAGCGCGGCCTGCTGCCGCTGGCCAGCCTGACCAGCACGGTGCCGCTGGTCGCGGTGGCGCCGATCATGGTGATGTGGTTCGGCTTCGAGTGGCCCAGCAAGGCCGCCGTGGTGGTGCTGATGACCTTCTTCCCGATGCTGGTGGCCACGCTGGCCGGCCTGGCCTCGGCCGGCAAGCTCGAGCGCGAGCTGATGCACAGCTATGCCGCCGGCTATGCCCGCACGCTGCTGGACCTGCGCCTGCCGATGGCCATGCCCTTCATCTTCAGCGCGCTCAAGGTCAATGCCACGCTGGCGCTGATCGGCGCCATCGTGGCCGAGTTCTTCGGCTCGCCCACCGTCGGGCTGGGCTTTCGCATCAGCACCGAGGCGGCCAAGATGAACATGGGCCTGGTCTGGGCGGCGATCGTGGTGGCCGCGGTCACCGGCTCGCTGGCCTATGCCTTGCTGGTGCAGCTGGAGCGCAAGGTGGCCTTCTGGCACCCGTCCATCCGTTCGAAGTGAGCGTGTTCCCCGTGTTCCCCAGAGGGCTTTCCAGGAGGAGGCCCGTTCCCGTCCGCAATCCCAACAGGAGCAAGAGATGAAGGGTTCGATGATCAAGTCCGTGGCGCTGGCCGCCGCCGTGCTGCTGGGCAGCGCCGGTGCCGCCCAGGCGCAGGAGAAGGTGGTCGTGCAGATGAAGTGGGTGCCGCAGGCCCAGTTCGCCGGCTACTACGTCGCCCAGGCCAAGGGCTACTACAAGGCCGAGGGCCTGGACGTGACGATCAAGCCGGGCGGCCCCGACGTCAGCCCGGTGCAGGTGCTGGCCGGCAACCAGGCCGACGCCATCGTCAACTGGATGCCCGACGCCCTGGCCGCGCGCGAGAACGGCGTGCCGCTGGTCAACATCGCGCAGATCTTCGACAAGTCGGGCCTGATGCTGACCTGCAAGAAGGCCAGCGGCGTGAGCACGCCCAAGGACTTCAAGGGCAAGACCCTGGGCGTCTGGTTCGGCGGCAACGAGTACCCGTTCCTGAACTGGATGGCCAAGCTGGGCTACAAGCCCGACACCGACGTCAAGGTGCTCAAGCAGGGCTTCAACGTCGACCCGCTGCTGCAGAACCAGGCCGCCTGCATCAGCACGATGATCTACAACGAGTACTGGCAGGTGGTCGACGCCGGCGTCAAGGAGAGCGACCTCGTCACCTTCTTCTACGAGAAGGAGGGCGTGGCTTCGCTGGAGGATGGCCTGTACGCGCTGGAAGGCAAGCTCAAGGACCCGGCCTTCGTCGCCAAGATGGGCAAGTTCCTGAAGGCCACGCTCAAGGGCTGGAACGACGCGGTCAAGGACCCGGCCGGCGCGGCCAAGATCGTCGTCGCGGCCGACCCGTCGGGCAGCGCCACGCTGAAGGTGCAGGAGCGCCAGATGAAGAACGTGGCCACGCTGATCAGCACCGCCGGCACCGCCAAGATCGGCTACCTGGAGCCCGCCGCCTACGAGCGCACGGTCAAGGTGCTGCTGGCCGGCGGCAGCAGCCCGGTGATCAAGAAGGACCCGGGCAAGGCCGCCTACACGCACGCCGTGTTTGAAGCGGCGACCAAGAAGTAAGCCGCCTGCGCCGCTGCCGGCCGCCGCCCGTGGCGCCTGGCAGCGGCCCGCACGCCCGCCCCGATGTCGCCCCGCAAAGCGCTGAGCCCGCCTTCGGCCGAGGACGAAGCGCGCAAGGGCGCCATCCGCCAGGCCAACGAGGCGCGGATTCTCGGCGCGGGCGAGCGCGTGTTCGCCCGCGCCGGCTTCAATGGCGCCACCATGGCCGCCATCGCCGACGAGGCCGGCCTGCCCAAGGCCAACCTTCACTACTACTTCGGCAGCAAGGCCGAGCTGTACCAGGCGGTGCTGGCGCGCACCCTGCACGACTGGCTGGTGCCGATGGACGGGCTGGTGCCCGAGGCCGACCCGCGCAGCGCGCTGGCCGCCTACATCCGCGCCAAGATGGCCATGGGCTTCGAGCGGCCCGACGCGTCGCGCGTGTTCGCCAACGAGCTGCTGCACGGCGCCGCGGAGCTGGGCGCGCTGATGCGCGGCGAGCTGCGCGACATGGTGCGGCGCAAGGCCCGCGTCATCGACGCCTGGATCGCCGCCGGCCGCATGGCGGCGGTGGACTCGACCCACCTGTTCTTCACCATCTGGGCCGCCACCCAGACCTATGCCGACTTCGACGTGCAGGTCTGCGCCGTGCTCGGCTGCGCGGCGCTGGATGCCCGCGAGCGCGAGCGCGCCACCGAGCACGTGGTGGCGCTGATCCTGCGCGGCTGCGGCCTGGCGGCCTGAGCGCCGGCCGCCCGGTCGCTGAGGTGACGGCCCGCCCCCGGGGCCGGCCCTATGCTGCGCGCAGCCTTCCCACGCCCCGGCAGACGACCCCATGAGCTACAACACCCTGGACTGGCAGATCGACAACCGCGTGCTGACGCTGACGCTCAAGCGGCCCGATCAGCTCAACGCCTTCACCGTCGAGATGGCCGACGAGCTGGAAGCCGCCTACCGCCGCGCCAGCGAGGACGACGCGGTGGGTGCCATCGTCGTCACCGGCGCCGGCCGCGCCTTCTGCGCCGGCATGGACCTGTCCACCGGCGGCAACGTCTTCGGCCTGAACGAGGCGCTGCAGCCCACGCTGGCCGAGCAGGACGCCAAGTGGGACGACCCCGAGTACGTCAACGGCGTGCGCGACACCGGCGGCCGCGTCTCGCTGGCCGTCTACGAGTGCAAGAAGCCGGTGATCGCGGCGATCAACGGTCCGGCCGTGGGCATCGGCGCGACGATGACGCTGCCGATGGACGTGCGCCTGGCCTCCGACAAGGCGCGCATCGGCTTCGTCTTCGGCAAGATCGGCGTCGTGCCCGAGGCCTGCAGCACCTGGTTCCTGCCGCGCATCGTCGGCCTGCAGCAGGCGCTGGACTGGGTCTACTCGGCCGAGATCCTGACGGCCGAACAGGCCCTGGCCGGCCGACTGGTCAAGGCCGTGGTGCCGCACGCGCAGCTGCTGGACGAGGCCCATGCGCTGGCCCGCAAGTACATCGACCACCGCAGCCCGGTGGCGCTGGCGCTGGCGCGGCAGATGCTGCTGCGCAACTCGGCCATGCCGCACCCGCGCGATGCCCACGCGGTCGAATCGCTGGCGATGTTCTACACCAGCGTCGGCGACGGCAAGGAAGGCGTGGCCTCGTTCAACGAGAAGCGCCTGCCCGCCTACACCCGCCAGGCGTCGACCGACATGCCCGGCTTCTACCCCTGGTGGTGAGGCCGCGCGGCCCCCGCCCATCCCCAAGAGTTCACGACAACACGCAGGCACAGGAGACAGCAATGGCGCAGGAACGCAAGGTGTGCGTGGTCACCGGCTCGTCGTCGGGCATCGGCGCGGCCACCGCGCGGCTGTTCGCCGAGCGCGGCTGGAACGTGGTGGTCAACTACTCGAAGGACCCGGCGCCGGCCGAGGCCGTGGCCGCGGAGTGCCGCGCGCTGGGCGCCGACGTGCTGGTGCAGCGCTGCAACGTGGCCGACGACGCCGCCTGCCGCGAGCTGGCCGCTGCGGTGGACGTGCGCTGGGGCCGCTGCGACGTGCTGGTGAACAACGCCGGCACGACCAAGTTCGTGCCCGCGCGCCAGCTCGACGCGCTGGACGCCGCGGACTTCCAGGGCATCTACGCGGTCAACGTCGTCGGCGCCTTCCAGATGGCGCGCGCGCTGGCGCCGCTGCTGAAGAAGCACCCGCCGTCGGCGGTGGTCAACGTCTCGTCGATCGCCGCGCTGACCGGCATGGGCTCGTCGATCGCCTACGCCGCCAGCAAGGGCGGGCTGAACGCGCTGACCCTGGCCCTGGCCCGCGCGCTGAGCCCGGACGTGCGGGTCAACGCCATCGCCCCGGGCCTGGTCGACTCGCCCTGGCTGAAGAACGGCTGGGGCGCCGAGCGCTACGCCGCGATGGTCGAGGGCTACAAGGCGCGCTCGGCGCTGGCCGACATCATCCAGCCCGAGGACGTGGCGCGCGCCGCCTGGTACCTGGGCGTGGACGCCACCAAGACCAGCGGCGAGGTGCTGGCGGTGGACGCCGGCGCGCGGCTGATGCCGATGTGAGGCCGGGCTGGGCCGCAACGGCCCGGCACCGACGCCCATGGTCGCCCGGCCTGGGCGATGATCGCGCCGTGGCCGCTTCGCGGCCGGGAGACCGCCATGTCCATCCCTGCGGCTGAACCGCTGCCCGCCGCCGGCGCGCCCGGCCAGGGCCTGGCCGTGCTGGCCGAGTCGCTGTACCTGGCCAACCTGCTGGTGGCGCCGGGCCTGGCCTTCGCGGCGCTGGGCTGGCTGTGGTGGCGCCACCGCGGCAGCGCGCCGCCGCTGGCCCGCCAGCACCTGCGCCAGGCGCTGTGGGTCAGCGTGGTCGCGGGCGGGCTGATCGTCGGCCTCAGCGCGGCACTGGTGCTGCTGGGCGGCTGGCATTGGCCGTGGACCTGGGTGGTGGTGCTGACCTACTTCGTCTGCGTCCACGGCACGCTGGTGCTGCTGGGCATGGTGGCCCTGTCCAAGGCCATGGCCGGCCAGGCCTGGCGCTACCCGCTGCTGGGGCCGCGCGAGGGCTGAGCGCCACGCCGGCGTGGCGGCCGTCGCGCCGCGGCGGCCCGTTCAGGCCGCGGCGCCGAAGTGCCGGCCGATCCAGCCGGCCAGCAGCGCGTTGACCTCGTCGGGGCGCTCCTGCTGCGTCCAGTGGCCGCAGCGCTCGACCAGGGCCCGCTCCAGCCGGGGCACGGTCTGTTCCATGCCGCGGGTGGTCGACGGTGGCAGGAAATGGTCGTCGGCCGCCGACACCATCAGGGCGGGCACCTCCACGCGGTCGGGCGTGCCGGCGGTGTCCAGCCAGTTGCGGTGCAGGTTGCGGTACCAGTTCAGCGGGCCCTCGAAGCCGGTGCGGGTGAAGGCGTCGACGTAGACGTCCAGCGCGGCCTCGTCCAGCAGCGGCTCGCCCATCACCGCCGGCTCGGCGCCGAACAGCGTGGCCGGCAGCGCCTGCAGCCGTGCCGGCAGGGCCTGGAACTGGGCCAGCGTCAGCGCCGGCCGGCGCATCAGGCCGCGGAAGGTGGCGCGCACGTCGGCGCCCAGCAGGGCCTCGCCGGCGCCGGGCTGCTGGAAGGTGACCATGTAGTGGTCCGGGCCGCGGGTGCGGCGCATGGTCTCGGCCAGGTCGGTGTCGGTGCGCCGGGTGTAGGGCGTGTTCAGCGAGACGACGCCCAGCACCCGGTCGGCATGGTCGCGCGCCAGCGTCCAGGCCAGCATGCCGCCGAAGTCGTGGCCGACCAGCACGGTGCGCGCCACGCCCAGCGCGTCGAGCAGGCCGACCACGTCGCGCGCCAGCTGGGCCATGCGGTAGTCGGCCAGCGCGCCGGCCGGCCCGGTGCGGCCGTAGCCGCGCAGGTCGGGCGCGGCCACGCCGAAACCTTGGGCGTGCAGCGCGCGCAGCTGGTGGCGCCAGGAGTAGGCCAGCTCGGGGAAGCCGTGCAGGAAGAGCACCGGCACGCGGCCCGGCGCGCCGAAGTCGGCGGCGTGCACCGCCAGGTCCAGGCCGGGCAGGGGCACGCGGTGCAGCGGCGGCATCTTGTCGAGGTCGGACATCGGCTCTCCAGGCTGGACGGGGGGGGCGGCGCCGCGGCGGATCGGCGGCGGATCGGCGGGCTTCCCGGTCGCCACCTTAGCGGTCCGCGCCGCGGCCGGATTGCGCGATCTGGCTACCGGGCGCCGCAGCGCCGGCGGGCCGCCCTTGTCGGGCCCCGGTCAGCCGGCCGGGTGCCAGCAGCCGAGCAGGCGCAGGCCGCGCGCGCCGGTGACCGCGGGCAGGTTGGCCGGCCGGCGCTGCTGCAGCGCCCAGGCCAGCCAGGCGAAGGCGGCGGCCTCCACCTGCAGCGGCGGCAGGCCGCGCCCGGCCGTTGAGGCCACCGCCACGCCGGGCAGCCGGGCCTGCAGCCGTTCCATCAGCCGGCCGTTGAGCGCGCCGCCGCCGCAGACCCACAGCTGCCGCGCCGCGGCGTGGTGGGCGCGCAGGGCCTGGGCGGCGCTGGCGGCGGTCAGTTCGAGCAGCGTGGCCTGCACGTCCTGCGCTGCCAGCGCGGCGGCGCCGGGCGTGGCGGCCAGCGCGGCGGCCAGCCAGTCGGCGTGGAACAGGTCGCGGCCGGTGCTCTTGGGCGGCTGGCGGGCGAAGAAGGGCTCGGCCAGCAGGCGCTGCAGCAGCGCGTCGTGCACCCGGCCGCCGGCGGCCCAGGCGCCGTCGGCGTCGTAGCGCTGGCCAAGGTGGCGCTCGCACCAGCCGTCCAGCAGCACGTTGGCCGGGCCGCAGTCGAAGCCGCGCACGCCGCCGGCGCCGTCCAGCAGGGTCAGGTTGGCGATGCCGCCCAGGTTCAGCAGGGCCTGGGGCTGGCCGGGCACGTCGAACAGCGCGGCGTGGAAGGCCGGCACCAGCGGCGCGCCCTGGCCGCCGGCGGCGACGTCGCGGCTGCGGAAGTCGCAGGCGGTGTCGAAGCCGCTGCGCTCGGCCAGCAGCGCGCCGTTGAGCAGCTGCACGGTGTAGCCGGTGCCGTCGAACTCGCCGGGGCGGTGGCGCACCGTCTGGCCGTGGGCACCGAGCGCGCGCACCGGGCCGGGCCAGCCGCCCAGCGTGGCGCGCAGGCCGGCCACCGCGTCGGCATAGGCCCGCGCCACGGCATTGGCCGCCAGCGCGGCGCGGTGCAGTTCGTCGGGGCCGGGGCGGTTCAGCGCCAGCAACTCGGCGCGCAGTGCGTCGTCGAAGGGGCGGGCGTGGTGCGCCAGCACCTGCAGGCGCAGGGGGGCGTCCGTGGCGTCGGGGGCGAACTCGACCAGCACCGCGTCCACGCCGTCCAGCGAGGTGCCGGACATCAGGCCGATGTACAGCGCGGGACCGTCCGCCTGCGCGCCGCCCGGGCTGCCGGCGCGGGCGCTTGCCGCCGGGCCCTGCGGCGCGGGGTTCACTCGATGTCGCTGCGCTGGCCGAGCAGGGTCTCGGCGGCTTCCAGGCGCTGGCGGGCGACCGCCGCGGTCTGCTGGAAGAAGCGGCGCTCGGTGTCGTCGATGCGCACCGCCTCGGCGCTGCGGACGACCTTCAGCGGGTCCTGGAACTGGCCGCGCACGCGGAATTCGAAGTGCAGGTGCGGGCCGGTGGCCCAGCCGGTGGCACCGACCGCGCCGATGTGCTGGCCCTGCTCGATGCGCTGGCCCGGGCGCACGTCGATGCGGCTGAGGTGGGCGTAGACGGTGGTGCGGTCACCGGCGTGGCGCAGTTGCACCACGTTGCCGTAACCGTTCATGCGGCCGGCCGACTCGACCACGCCGTCGCCCACCGCGCGCACCGGCGTGCCGGTGGGGGCGGCGTAGTCGACGCCGTTGTGGGCGCGCCAGTTCTGCAGGATGGGGTGGAAGCGCATCGCGAAGCCCGAGGTGATGCGCGAGAAGGCCAGCGGGCTGGCCAGGAAGGCGCGGCGGCGGCTCTCGCCGTCGAAGCCGTAATAGGCGCCCTTGCCGCCGCGGCTGTCCTGGTACCACAGCGCCTGCAACGCCTTGCCGTTGTTGACGAACTCGGCGGCGACGACGCGGCCGGTGGCGTCGTCCCAGGCGATGGGCTGGTCGTCGGCGGTCAGCGTCTGGTAGACCACGCTGAAGGTGTCGCCCTTGCGCAGCTGGCGGTGGAAGTCCAGGTCGCCGGAGAAGATCTCGACCAGCTGGGTGGCGATGGTGTCGGGCAGGCGGGCCTCGTCGGTGGCCGCCCACAGCGAGCTGCGGATGGTGCCGCTGCCCAGGCGCACCTGGGGCAGCAGCGGCGCGGTCTCCAGCGTGCTGTGCAGGCGGCCGTCGGCGCGGCGGATGGTCAGCCGGGTGAAGTGGCTGGCGGCCTGGGCGCTGTCCAGCGCGGCGAAGCGGGCGACCAGCTCGGTCAGCGTGCCGTCGGACGCGGTGCGCACCGTCACCATCTTGCGCGCGCGGCCCTCGAACAGGCGGCGGGCGTCGCGGTCGCTGCGCAGGTGGGCGGCGGCCTCGGGATCGCTGACGCCGAGGCGGCTGAACAGGCTGGCGGCGCTGTCGCCGGGGCGGGTCAGGTCGCTGCGGCTGAGCTCCAGCGTGTGCTCGGCCAGGGCCTCGATCTGGCGGTCCAGGCCGGGCACCTGCAGCTCTTCGGTGACCAGGCGGCGCGGCAGTTCGGCGGCGTCGGGCGCCAGCGGCGCGATGCCGAAGGCGGTGACCGCGAAGCTGCCCAGCAGCGCGACCACGCCGGCCGTCAGGCGGCGAGGGTGGCGGCGGGCCCAGTCGTTCAGCGGCGTCAGCAGGCGCTTGGCGGTGTTCGGCGTCAGTTCCAAGGCGATCAACTTCCAACCGGCACGCCCTGGACGGGGGCCGTGACTCAACGATGCAAGACCCGGGCCACGGCGCGCCAGCTGACCGGCGGGGCGGGGGCGACGCGTCCTCTAGAATCCGAGGTTCGCCTGGGTGGGCACCGTGAATAAGTCACAGGCCGCATCCCACGAACAAGGGGGGGAGTATAGCGAAGGCCCCGCCGCCCTCCGATCGGGGAAACGCCACATCCGTCACGCCATGTCCCAAGCCCAGACCCCCGGCCCCGCCGCCGAGCACCCCGTCACCGACCGCGTGCTGGCCGCCATGGCCGTCTCGCGCCGCCACTGCGAGGAACTGCTGCCCGAGGCCGACTGGCTGAAGAAGCTGGCCCGCTCCGAGGCCACCGGCCAGCCGCTGCGCATCAAGCTGGGGCTGGACCCCACCGCGCCGGACATCCACATCGGCCACACGGTGGTGCTCAACAAGATGCGCCAGCTGCAGGACCTGGGGCACCAGGTGATCTTCCTGATCGGCGACTTCACCTCGATGATCGGCGACCCGTCCGGCCGCAACACCACGCGCCCGCCGCTGACCAAGGAGCAGATCGAGGCCAACGCCCAGACCTACTACAAGCAGGCCAGCCTGGTGCTGGACCCGGCGAAGACCGAGATCCGCTACAACAGCGAGTGGTCCGACCCGCTGGGCGCGCGCGGCATGATCCAGCTGGCCGCGCGCTACACCGTGGCGCGGATGATGGAGCGCGACGACTTCAAGAAGCGCTTCGAGTCGAACACGCCGATCTCGGTGCACGAGTTCCTCTACCCGCTGATGCAGGGCTACGACTCGGTGGCGCTGAAGTCCGACCTCGAGCTCGGCGGCACCGACCAGAAGTTCAACCTGCTGGTCGGCCGCCAGCTGCAGCAGGAGTACGGCCAGGAGCCGCAGTGCATCCTGACCATGCCGCTGCTCGAGGGCCTGGACGGCGTCGAGAAGATGTCCAAGAGCAAGGGCAACTACATCGGCATCACCGAGGACCCGAACACCATGTTCGCCAAGGTGCTGTCGATCAGCGACACGCTGATGTGGCGCTGGTTCGCGCTGCTGAGCTGGCGCAGCGACGCCGAGGTGCAGCGCCTGCGCGACGAGGTGCTGGGCGGGCGCAACCCCAAGGACGCCAAGGTGCTGCTGGCGCGCGAGCTGGTCACCCGCTTCCACAGCGCGGCGGCAGCCGACGCGGCTGAGGCCGACTTCGCCAACCGCGCCCGCGGCGGCATCCCCGACCAGATCCCCGAGCTCACGCTGTCCGGCGCGCCGCTGGCCATCGGCGCCCTGCTCAAGCAGGCCGGCCTGGTGCCGTCGACCAGCGAGGCGCTGCGCATGGTCGAGCAGGGCGGCGTGCGCCTCGACGGCGCGGTGGTCAGCGACAAGGCGCTGAAGGTGGGCGCCGGCACGGTGGTGGTGCAGGTGGGCAAGCGCAAGTTCGCCCGCGTCACCCTGGGCGCCTGAGGCTGGAGGCGCCGGGCCGCGCGCCGGGCGACGCCGCATGCAAGTCAGCTCCTACCTGAAGCTCTCGGTCGCGGTCGCGCTGGCCACCATCGCGCTGAAGACCGGTGCCTGGTGGCTGACCGACTCGGTGGGCCTGCTGTCCGACGCGCTGGAGTCGCTGGTCAACCTGGCCGGGGCGATCTTCGCGCTGATGATGGTCACCGTCGCGGCCCAGCCGCCGGACGAGGACCACCCCTACGGCCACCACAAGGCCGAGTACTTCTCCAGCGGCTTCGAGGGCGTGCTGATCCTGGTGGCGGCGCTGGCCATCATCTGGGCCGCCAGCCACCGCTTCTTCGACCCGCAGCCGCTGGAGCAGCTGGGCCTGGGCCTGGGCCTGTCGATCGCCAGCTCGGCGCTGAACGGCGCGCTGGCCTGGGCCATGCTGCGCAAGGCGCGCGAGCACCGCTCGATGGCGCTGGAGGCCGACGCGCGCCACCTGTTCACCGACGTCTGGACCTCGGCCGGCGTGGTCGCGGGCCTGGTGGCGGTGCACTTCACCGGCTGGCTGTGGCTGGACCCGGTGATCGCCATCGCGCTGGCGGCCAACATAGCCCGCGAGGGCGTGCTGCTGGTCTGGCGCTCGGCCGACGGCCTGATGGACCAGGCGCTGGAGCCCGAGGTGCGCGCCGAGATCGAGCGCACGCTGGCGGGCTTCCGCCACAACACCATCCGTTTCGACCACGTGGTCACCCGCCGCGCCGGCCAGCGCCGCTTCGTCGACCTGCACATGCACATGCCCGCGGGCTGGACGCTGGGCCGCGCTGCGGCGGTGCGCGCCTCGGTGGAGCAGGCGCTGATGAGCGCCGTGCCGGGCCTGCGCGCGACCATCCAGCTGCTGCCGATGGACGTCGAGGCGCACTTCGACGACCCCAAGGACCTGCTGTGAGGGCGCGCCGGTGATCGGGCTGCTGCAGCGGGTGCGCGAGGCGCGGGTCGAGGTGGCCGGCGAGGTGGTCGGCGCGATCGGCCCCGGCCTGCTGCTGCTGGTCTGCGCCGAGCCGGCCGACACCGAGCAGCAGGCGTCCAGGCTGGTCGACAAGCTGCTGAAGCTGCGCATCTTCAGCGACGAGGCCGGCAAGATGAACCGCAGCCTGGTGGACGTGTGCGGCGGGCTGCTGGTGGTCAGCCAGTTCACGCTGGCGGCGGATGTCGCGGGCGGCAACCGGCCCAGCTTCACCGGCGCGGCCGGGCCCGAGCAGGGCCGCGCGCTCTACGAGGCGGTGCTGCGGCTGGCGCGGGCGCGCCACCCGGTGGTCGAGGCCGGCCGCTTCGGCGCGGACATGCGGGTGCACCTGGTCAACGACGGGCCGGTGACCATCCCGTTGCGCTTCACCTGAAAGCCCACACTTCGGCGCACGGCGGCGCCGGAGCAAGCCGTCGCCGCGGATCCGGCTTTGCCGGGCCGCTGGTGACGGCCCCCTTGAGGGGGAGCGCCGCAGGCGCTACGGGGGTGGGTGTTCAATCGGCGTACTGGCCGGCGGCCTTGATGACCGGGCCCCACTTGGCGATCTCGGCCTCGACGAACTTCTTGTGCTCGGCGCCGCCGAGGCGGCCGTCGGTCACCACCACGGCGCCCAGGGCCTCCTCGCGCTTGATGAACTCGGGGTCCTTCAGCGCGGCGCGCAGCGCGGTGTTGAGCTTGTCCAACACCGGCTTGGGTGTGCCCTTGGGCGCGTACAGGCCGTGCCAGATCGTCACGTTGAAGCCCTTCAGCCCGCTCTCGTCCAGCGTCGGCAGCTTGGCCAGCGCCGGCGAGGCCAGGCGCCGGGTCGTGGTCACCGCGAAGGCCTTGACCTTGCCGCTCTCGATCTGGCCACTGGTGTTGGTGGTCTGGTCGCACATCAGGTCGACCTGGCCGCCCAGCAGGTCGGTCATCGCCGGGGCGGTGCCCTTGTAGGGCACGGTGGTCATGTCCACGCCCAGGCTCTGCTGGAACAGCAGGCCGCACAGGTGCGAGGCGGCGCCCAGCCCGGCGTTGGCCAGGTTGATCTTGCCCTTGTTGGCGTCGATCCACTTGCGCAGGTCGGCGAAGCTGGTGGCCGGCAGGTTGGCGCGGCCGATCAGCGTCATCGGCACCTCGTTGACCAGGCCCACGTACTCGAAGTCGCCCAGCGTGTCGTAGGGCAGCTTGCGGTACAGCGCCGGCGAGGTGGCCATGCCGATGTGGTGCAGCAGCACGGTGTAGCCGTCGGGCGTCGACTTGGCCACCTTGGCCGCGCCCAGCGTGCCGCCGGCGCCGCCGACGTTCTCGATGATCACCGTCTGGCCCAGCTGCTTGCGCAGCACGTCGCCGAGGTCGCGCGCGACCTTGTCGGTCGGGCCACCGGCGGTGAAGGGCACGACGATGGTGACCGGCTTGTCGGGGTAGGCCAGCGCGGTGCCGATGGTGCCCAGCAGCAGGGCGGCGGTGAGGATGGATTTCATGGCGGGGCTTCCCTTAGGCAGATCGGAAGGCCGCCATCGTAGGTTTGGAAGGGGCGCGCGCCACGTCGGAAATTACGTAGCGCCGCGCCGCCGCCGCCGCGCTCAGGTGTAGCGCCGCGCGTCCTCGATGACCTTGCCGTCGTTGGGCAGGCTGCCCGGCGCCACCAGCTGCACGTCGCCGCGCAGCTTGGTCACGTCGCGGATGCTGTCGGCCAGCGCGGCGGCCAAACCGTCCGGCGCGCCGGCGGCCTCCACCTTCAGCGTCATGCGGTCGTTGGCCATCTCGCCCTCGACCACCAGGCGGCCGCGGCCGGCCTCCGGGTGGCGGCGCAGCACCTCGGCCACCTGTCCGGGGTGGACGAACATGCCGCGCACCTTGGTGGTCTGGTCGGCCCGGCCCATCCAGCCCTTGATGCGGGTGTTGCTGCGCCCGGTCGGGCAGGCGCCGGTCAGGATGGCCGACAGGTCGCCGGTGCCGAAGCGCACCAGCGGGTAGCCTGGGTTCAGCACGGTGACCACGACCTCGCCGACCTCGCCCTCGGGCACCGGGTCGCCGGTGCCGGGGCGCACGATCTCCAGGATCACCTGCTCGTCGAGCACCAGGCCCTCGCGCGCCGGCGTTTCGTAGGCGATCAGGCCGGCGTCGGCGGTGCCGTAGTTCTGGTAGGCGGTGACGCCGCGCTCGGCCAGCCAGTCGCGCAGCGAGGGCGGGAAGGCCTCGCCGCCGACCACGGCCTTGGTCATCGAGCGGATGTCGGCGCCGGTCTCGGCGGCCTTCTCGACCAGGATCTTCAGGAAGCTGGGCGTGCCGACGTAGCCGTGCGGGCGCAGCTCGGCCACGGCCTGCAACTGCAGCTCGGTGTTGCCGACGCCGCCGGCGAAGGTGGTGCAACCCACCGCGTGGGCGCCGGACTCCATCATCGAGCCGGCGGGCGTCAGGTGGTAGCTGAAGCTGCAGTGCGCCAGGTCGCCGGCGCGGAAGCCGGCGGCGAAGATTGCCCGCGCCATGCGCCAGTAGTCGGGGCCCTCGCCCTCGGGTTCGTAGATCGGGCCGGGCGACTGGAACACGCGCTTCGCGCCGCGGCCGGCGCGCAGGCCGCGCCAGCCGATGGCGGCGAAGCCGCCGAAGGGGTCCTGCGCGCGCAGCGCCTGCTGGCGGGCCAGCAGCTCGTGCTTGCGCGTCACCGGCAGCCGGGCCAGCGCGCTTCGGCTGGTGATGCCGGCCGCGTCGACGCCGGCCAGCACCTCGGCGAAGGCGCTGGTGGCCTGCTGCGCGTGGGCGATGTGGCCGGGCAGGGCGGCCATCAGCGCGGCCTCGCGCGCGGCCGGGTCGCGCGTTTCCAGCGCGTCGTAGAACTCAGTCGTCATGGTCGCTCCACTGCGCCAGTTGCTTCTTCAGGTCGGCGACGAAATCGCGCAGGTCGCCGCTGTGTTTCAGGGTCTTCTCCAGCCACTCCGGGCTGCTGCGCGACGGCCGCTTCACCCGCGCGGCGCGGATCACCGCGCCGTCCACCGCGGCGCGGGCGATGGCCGTGCCGCGCCGCTCGAAGCGGCCCGCGCGCTCGCTCAGCCCCAGGGCGCGCAGCTCGCGCGCCAGGCGCTGCAGCGCCTCGTCGGGCTTGAACGGGGGCGGTGCGAAACCAAAATCGTCGTCGGGCATGGTGCAGTCAGCAGGTCGGGGTCAGGCCAACCACCGCTTGCGCCGCTTGTAGCTCTTGACGTCGCGGAAGCTCTTGCGGTCGCCGCCGCCCATGCCGAGGTAGAACTCCTTGACGTCCTCGTTCTCGCGCAGGTCGGCGGCGGCACCGTCCATCACGATGCGGCCGTTCTCCAGGATGTAGCCGTAGTCGGCGTAGCGCAGCGCGATGTTGGTGTTCTGCTCGGCCAGCAGGAAGGTCACCCGCTCCTTGGTGTTCAGGTCCTTCACGATCTCGAACACCTCCTCGACGATCTGCGGCGCCAGGCCCATGCTGGGCTCGTCGAGCAGCACCATCTTGGGGTTGGCCATCAGCGCGCGGCCGATGGCGCACATCTGCTGCTCGCCACCCGAGGTGTAGGCCGCCTGGCTGCTGCGCCGCGTCTTCAGCCGCGGGAAGTAGGCGTAGACCTTCTCCAGCGTCTGGGCGATGGCCGCCTTGCCGTCGCGGCGGGTGTAGGCGCCGGTCAGCAGGTTCTCCTCGATCGTCAGGTGGGCGAAGCAGTGGCGCCCCTCCATCACCTGGATCACGCCGCGTTCGACCATCTCGGCCGGGCTGAGCCGTTCGATGCGCTCGCCGCGCAGCTCGATCGAGCCCTTGGTCACGTCGCCGCGCTCGCCGGCCAGCAGGTTGCTCACCGCGCGCAGCGTGGTCGTCTTGCCGGCGCCGTTGCCGCCCAGCAGCGCCACCACCTTGCCCTCGGGCACCTGCAGGCTGACGCCCTTGAGCACCAGGATCACGTGGTTGTAGATGACCTCGATGCCGTTGACGTTGAGAAGGGTGTTGGACATGCGTCACCTCGTTGACTCATCGAAGCGCGGCGCGCCGCGCTTCGATGAGGGCTCCGCGGGGGAGCCTGTCGTGGCCCGCCGGGCCGGCGGGGCGGGGCGCCGGCCCCGGGACCGCGGCGGGCGCGGTCCCGGGGGCCGGCCGGTACTCAGGACTGGCAGTCGGCGGGATCGCGCCGGCTGATCTTCTTCTCCGCGGCGTACTTGTCTGCGGCCGCCTTGACCATCGGCTTGAGGATCGACTCGTCGGCCTGCAGCCACTCGGAGGTGAACTGCCACTTGCTGCCATCCCAGGTGTGCACGCGGGCCCAGTTGGCGCCCATGTGGTCGGCGCAGCTGGTGGACACCGGGCGCATCACGCCGGCAAAGCCCAGCGCGTCGAGCTTCTTCTGGTCCAGCGCCAGGTTCTCGTAGCCCCAGCGTGCCTGCTCGCCGGTCATCACCTTGCCCTTGCCGAAGCGCTCCTGGGCGCGCCGCACGCCTTCGACGGCGAACATCGCGCTCATCAGGCCGCGCATGTACAGCACCTGGCCGACCTCGTCCTTCGGGCCCGTGCCCTGGCCCTTGGCATGCAGCTCCTTGAGGATGTCCTGGGCGATCTTCGAGTTGGTCTCGGTGCCGTGCTGCATGGTCACCGCGTTGTAGCCCTTGGCGCCGGCGCCCACGTCCTTGACGTCCGGCTCGGCGCCGGCCCACCACACGCCGTACATCTTCTCGCGCGGGTAGCCGGTGGCCACGGCCTCCTTCAGCGCGGTGGAGTTCATCACGCCCCAGCCCCACAGCAGGATGTAGTCGGGCCGGCTCTGGCGGATCTGCAGCCAGGTGCTCTTCTGCTCCACGCCGGGGTGGGCCACCGGCAGCACGGCCAGCTCGAAGCCGTGCAGCTTGGCGCGCTCCTGCAGCAGCGGGATCGGCTCCTTGCCGAAGGGGCTGTCGTGGTAGACCAGCGTGATCTTCTTGCCCTTGAGCTTGTCCAGGCCGCCTTCCTTCTTGGCGATCTGCTGGACCAGCGCGTCGGCGGCCACCCAATAGGTGCCGGCGATCGGGAAGTTCCACTTGAAGACCATGCCGTCGGCCGACTCGCTGCGGCCGTAGCCGGCGGTGATCAGCGGGATCTTGTCGACCGGCGCCTTCTCGGTCAGCGCGAAGGTGATGCCGGTGGACAGCGGCTGGAACACCGTCGCGCCCTTGCCCTTCAGGCGCTCGTAGCACTCCACGCCCTTGTCGGTGGCGTAGCCGGTCTCGCATTCCTCGAAGGCGATCTTCACGCCGTTGATGCCGCCGCGGGCGTTGACCAGCTTGAGGTAGTCCACGTAGCCGTTGGCGAAGGGCACGCCGTTGGGCGCGTAGGCGCCGGTGCGGTAGACCAGCACCGGGAAGAACTGCTCCTTGGCCTGCGCGAACGCCGGCGTGGACAGGGTGGCGCTGAGGCCCGCGGCCAGCGTGGCGGCGGTGAGGGCGAGGGTCTTGAACTTCATGTCTACCTCCAGTGGTGTTGCGGGGTCAGGAAAGGCGAGCGGTCGCCGCGGTACAGGCTGTGTCGGGCCGCTGCCGACGCCACCCTGGCCGGGGTGGCGCCGAAGGCGCTGCGGGGCCGGGGCCTCAGTGCGGGAAGGGCCACAGGCGCAGCTTCTCCTTGCCGATGGACCACAGCCGGGCCAGCCCGTGCGGTTCGACGATCAGGAAGAAGACGATCAGCGCACCGAACACCATGAAGGTCAGGTGCGAGGCCAGCGCGGTGTCGAAGCCGACAGCGACGCCGAGGATGTCGAGCAGGATCGGCAGCACGACGATGAAGGCCGCGCCGAAGAAGCTGCCCATGATCGAGCCCAGGCCGCCGATGATGACCATGAACAGCAGCTGGAAGGAGCGGTCGATGCTGAAGGCCGCGGGCTCCCAGGAGCCCAGGTGCACGAAGCCCCACAGCGCGCCGGCCACGCCGACGAAGAAGGAGCTGACGGCGAAGGCGGTGAGCTTGGCGTAGACCGGGCGGATGCCGATGACCGAGGCGGCGACGTCCATGTCGCGGATGGCCATCCACTCGCGGCCGATGTGGCCGCGCACCAGGTTCTTGGCCACCAGCGCGAACAGCACGACGAAGCCCAGGCAGAACAGGTACTTGTCGGCCGGCGTGTCGATCGACCAGCCGAGCAGGTTGAGCTCGCCCACGCTGACGGTGCCCGACGAGGAATCGTTGGTGAACCACTTGATGCGCAGGAACGCCCAGTCGCAGAAGAACTGCGCGGCCAGCGTGGCCACCGCCAGGTACAGGCCCTTGATGCGCAGGCTGGGGATGCCGAACAGCACGCCCACCGCCATCGAGGCGACGCCGCCCATCAGGATGGCCAGCACCAGCGGCATGCCGTCGATGCGGATCAGGAAGTTGTAGGCCGCGTAGGCGCCCACCGCCATGAAGCCGCCGGTGCCCAGCGAGATCTGGCCGCAGTAGCCGACCAGGATGTTCAGCCCCAGCGCGGCCAGCGACAGGATCAGGAAGGGGATCAGGATGGCCCGGAACAGGTACTCGCTGGCGGCGAAGGGCACGACCAGGAAGGCCGCGGCCACCAGGGCCAGGATCAGGTAGCGGTCCTGCGCGATCGTGAAGATCTGCTGGTCGGCCTGGTAGCTGGTCTTGAACTGGCCGTTCTCACGGTAGAGCATACGAAAGCCTCACTGTAGGGCGGTCACCGCGCTGCGGTGCGCAGCCGCGGCGGCTGCGGGGGAGGGGCCGAAGGCGGTCCGGGCGGGGCTCATACTCTGTCGATGATCTTTTCGCCGAACAGGCCCTGCGGGCGCACCAGCAGGAAGAACAGCGCGAGCACGTAGGCGAACCAGATCTCGATGCCGCCGCCCAGCATCGGGCCGATGAACACCTCGCTGAGCTTCTCGCCCACGCCGATGATCAGCCCTCCGATGATGGCGCCGGGCACGCTGGTCAGCCCGCCCAGGATCACCACCGGCAGCGCCTTGAGCGCGACCAGCGACAGCGAGAACTGCACGCCCAGCTTGCTGCCCCAGATGATGCCGGCGACCAGCGCGACGAAGCCGGCCACGCTCCAGACGATGACCCAGATGCGCTTGAGCGGGATGCCGATGGACTGCGCGGCCTGGTGGTCGTCGGCCACCGCACGCAGCGCGCGGCCGGTGCCGGTGTACTGGAAGAAGGCGGCCAGCGCGGCGACCAGCGCAGCGGCCACCAGCGCGGCCACCAGGTCCTCCTGGTTGACCAGGATGCCGCCCTGGAACAGGTTCTCGAGCAGGAAGATCGGGTCCTTGGGCATGCCGACGTCGATCTTGTAGATGTCCGAGCCGAACACGGTCTGGCCCAGGCCGTCGAGGAAGTAGGTGATGCCCAGCGTGGCCATCAGCAGGGTGATGCCCTCCTGGTTGACCAGCTTGCCCAGCACCAGGCGCTCGATCAGCCAGCTCACCGCCACCATCACCAGCATCGCGCCGCCGAAGGCCAGCACGTTGACGACCAGCTTGTGCTCCAGGCCCGTGTACTTGGGGATCCACTCGGCGAACCGCGCCATGGCCAGCGCGGCGAACAGCACCATCGCACCCTGGGCGAAGTTGAAGACGCCCGAGGCCTTGAAGATCAGCACGAACCCCAGGGCCACCAGCGCGTACAGCATCCCGGACATCAGGCCGCCGATGGTCGCTTCGAGAAAGAATTGCATGTCGCTTGCTCCTGCCCGTGCTCAGTGCGAGGTGCCGAGGTAGGCCTTGATGACCTCCTCGTTGCTGCGCACCTCGTCGGGGGTGCCGTCGCCGATCTTCTTGCCGTAGTCCAGCACCACCACGCGGTCGGAGATGTCCATCACCACGCCCATGTCGTGCTCGATCAGCACGATGGTGGTGCCGAACTCGTCGTTGACGTCGAGCACGAAGCGGCTCATGTCCTGCTTCTCCTCGACGTTCATGCCGGCCATCGGCTCGTCCAGCAGCAGCACCTGCGGCTCCATGGCCAGCGCGCGGCCCAGGTCCACGCGCTTTTGCAGGCCGTAGGGCAGGCGGCCCACCGGCGTCTTGCGGAAGGCCTGGATCTCGAGGAAGTCGATGATGTGCTCGACGAACTCGCGGTGCTCGGCCTCCTCGCGCGCGGCCGGCCCCAGGCGCAGGGCCTGCTGGAAGATGTTGGCCTTCATCTTCAGGTTGCGGCCGGACATGATGTTGTCGATCACGTTCATGCCCTTGAACAGCGCCAGGTTCTGGAAGGTGCGCGCCACGCCCATCTCGGCCACCTGGCGGCTGCTCATGTGGCCGAAGGTCTGGCCGCGGAAGGTGATCGAGCCCTGCTGCGGCGTGTAGACGCCGTTGATGCAGTTCAGCATCGAGCTCTTGCCGGCGCCGTTGGGGCCGATGATGGCGCGGATCTCGTGCTCGCGGACGTTGAAGCTGATGTCGGTCAGCGCCTTGACGCCGCCGAAGCTCAGCGAGATGTTCTTGATGTCGAGGATGACATCGCCGCTGCGGCGGCCCTGCTCTTGTCCAGCCATGTCAAGCGGCCTTCTTCATCGCTGCAAAGGTCTTGGCGTCGACGATCTTCAGGGTGGCCGAGACGCTGCCGGTGCGGCCGTCCTCGAACCTGACCGCCGTCTCGATGAACTGCTCGGTCCTGCCGCCGTACAGCGCGTCGATCAGCACCTGGTACTTGTCGTTGATGAAGCCGCGCTTGACCTTGCGGGTGCGCGTCATCTCGCCGTCGTCGGCGTCCAGTTCCTTGTGCAGCACCAGGAAGCGGGTGATCTGGCTGCCGGCCAGCAGCGCGTCGGCGGCGAGGTCGGCATTGACCTTCTCCACGCACTCGCGCACCAGTTCCAGCACCTCGGGCTTGGCGGCCAGGTCGGTGTAGCCGGCGTAGGGCAGGTTGCGCTTCTCGGCCCAGTTGCCCACCGCCTCGAAGTCGATGTTGACGAAGGCGCAGACGCGGTCGCGCTTGTCGCCGAAGGCCACGGCCTCCTTGATGTGCGGGAAGAACTTCAGCTTGTTCTCCACGTACTTGGGCGCGAACATCGCGCCGTCGTGCGCGCCACCGTGCAGGCGGCCGACGTCCTTGGCGCGGTCGATGATCTTCAGGTGGCCGCCGGCGTCGAGGAAGCCCGCGTCGCCGGTGTGGTACCAGCCGTCGGCGGTCAGCACCTCCTCGGTGGCCTTGGGGTTCTTGTAGTACTCCTTGAGCAGCCCCGGGCTCTTGACCAGGATCTCGCCGGAGTCGGCCAGCTTGATCTCCACGCCCTGCACCGGCACGCCCACGGTGTCGGCCTTGGCCTCGTGGTCGGGCTGCAGGCAGACGAAGACCGCTGTCTCGGTCGAGCCGTAGAGCTGCTTGAGGTTGATGCCGATCGAGCGGTAGAAGGTGAACAGGTCGGGGCCGATGGCCTCGCCGGCGGTGTAGGCCACGCGCACGCGGCTGAAGCCCAGCGTGTTGCGCAGCGGGCCGAAGATGGCCCAGTCGCCCAGCGTCCACTTCAGCTTGTCCAGCGCCGGCACCGGCTTGCCGTCCATCAGCGCCGGACCGACCCGCCGCGCCACGGCCATGCAGGTGTGGAACAGCCAGCGCTTGAGCGGCGAGGCGTCCTCCATGCGGATCATCACGCTGGTCAGCAGGCCCTCGAAGATGCGCGGCGGCGCGAAGTAGTAGGTCGGGCCCACTTCCTTCAGGTCGATGGTGACGGTGCTGGCCGACTCGGGGCAGTTGACCACGTAGCCGCAGGCCAGCCACTGCGCGTAGCTGAAGATGTTCTGGCCGATCCACGCCGGCGGCATGTAGGCCAGCACCTCCTCGCGCTCGGTCAGGCGGTCGAAGTCCTGGCCGGCCTTGGCGCGGTCGAGCAGGCTGTAGTGGGTGTGCACCACGCCCTTGGGGTTGCCGGTGGTGCCGCTGGTGAAGAACATCGCCGCCACGTCCTGCGGCCGGGCCTGGGCGACCTGGGCGTCGAAGAAGCCGGGCTCGCGGGCCACGCGTGCGGCGCCGGCCTCGATCAGCGCGTCCAGCGCGGCCAGGCCCGGTTCGTCGTACTTGCGCAGGCCGCGCGGGTCGTCGTACCAGATGCGCGCCAGCGTCGGGCACTGCTCTCGGATCTCCAGCAGCTTGTCCACCTGCTCCTGGTTCTCGACCACCGCGAAGCCGACCTCCGCGTTGTTGATCGGGAAGACGAACTCGGGCGCCGCCGCGTCCTGGTACAGCGGCACCGGCACCGCGCCCAGCGACTGCGCCGCCAGCATGCAGGCGTACAGCCGCGGCCGGTTGTCGCCCACCACCACCACATGCTGGCCGCGCTGCAGCCCGGCCTCGGCCAGGCCGCCGGCCAGGCGCTGCACCAGTGTGACCAGCTGGGCCCAGGTGGTGGTCTGCCAGATGCCGTATTCCTTCTCGCGCAGGGCGGCGGCATGCGGCCGGGCCTGGGCGTGGTCGAGCATCAGTCTGGGAAAGGTCGTGTGCACCGGCAACTCCTTCGACGCCCCTGTCTTCGTGCGGACAGGGGTGCGCATGGGTCGGGATGCTAGGGGCCTGTTTGACGCCGGCTTGTCGGTACGACGACAATCCTAGGGTCTGTCCGGGGGCGTATTTCCCCGGGGGGTGTCCGTCAGGTTCTTGTCATGTCCGCACCGATGACCAACGCGCTGCGCCAGCGCGCCAGGGCGCCCACCGCGTCCGAGCTGGCCAGCATCCCCTGGCTGGCGCTGCTGTCGCCCGAGGACCGGCGCGAGGCCACCGCCGCGCTGATGGTCGGCAATGCCGAGCCCGGCGAACGCGTGTGCCGCACCGGCGCGCCCTCGACCTGGTGGTTCGGCGCCATCGACGGCCTGCTGAAGATGAGCAACGTCAGCGCCGAGGGCACGCAGATCACCTACACCGGCATCCCGCCGGGCGCCTGGTTCGGCGAGGGCACGCTGCTCAAGCGCGAGGTCTACCGCTACAACGTCGAGGCGCTGCGCAAGAGCACCGTCGCCGGCCTGCCGGTGGAGACCTTCTGGCGCCTGCTCGACCGCAGCATCCCGTTCAACCGCTTCGTGATGCGCCAGCTCAACGAACGGCTGAGCCAGTTCATCGCCGCGCGCGAGATCGACCGCACCAACCAGCCCGACGCGCGCGTGGCGCGCAGCCTGGCGGCGCTGTTCAACCCGGTGCTGTACCCGGGCGTGGGCGAGCTGCTGCGCATCACCCAGCAGGAGCTGGCCTGGCTGGTGGGCCTGTCGCGCCAGCGGGTGAACCAGGCGCTCAACGCGCTGCAGGCGGCCGGGCTGATCCGCGTCGAGTACGGCGGCGTGCGGGTGATCGACCTGGCGGCCTTGCGCGGCTACCAGGCGGGCTGAAGGCCCGCGCGCCCTCAGCCGGCGCGGCGGCGTGCCGCCACGCCGACCACGCCCAGGCCGGCCAGCAGCAGGGCCAGGGCGGCGGGCTCGGGCACCGCGCTGACCGAGAGGCCGTCGGCGCTGAGCACCGACAGGCCGCCGACGTCGCCGACGTCGACGACACCCAGGGTCAGCGTGTGCGCGCCGGCACCGGTGAAGGCGTGGCTGAAGCGCCCGGTCAGCAGCGCGGCGCCGGCGCGGCCCAGCCACTGCAGCGCGCCGCCGTCGACCTGCACGAAGGCGCGGTCGGCGAAGGCCGGGTCGAGCTCCAGCGTGTTCAGCGCCCAGTCGAAGCCGACGCGCGCCGGCGCGTCCAGCGTGAAGTCCAGGCGGAAGGCCGAGCCCTCCAGCACCTCGGCCGGCAGCGAGCCGGCCGCCAGGCCCAGCCCGGCCTCCAGCGCGTCGAACAGCAGCGCGCTGCTGCCCGACAGCGGCGACTCGCCGGACTCGGCGGCGGCGGTGGTCATCGCGATGCCCTCGCCCCAGGGGAAGACGTCGCCCAGCGTGGTCTGATCGGTCAGGGCGATGGACTGGGCCTGGGCGCCGGCACAGGTGGCCAGCAGGGCGGCGGCGAAGGCGTGGCGAAGCGTCATGGTCGGGCTTTCATCGGGGGGGAGGGTCATTGCAGCAGCAGGTCGCGCGCCGGCGACAGCTGGGCGGGGCCGACGTTCAGCAGCGTGGCCAGGGTGCGCGGCGCGCCGGCGCCGGCCAGGCCGTCGGTGTCGACCAGCAGCAGCGTGTTCGCGCCGCTGGCCTGCAGGCGCAGCACGCCGCTGGCCAGCGCGCCGGCCGGGCTGGCGCCGATGGCGGCCAGCAGCGTGCGCAGGTCGATGCGGTCCTGGCCCGGCACGAAGTCGGTGATGGTGTCGCCGGCGTCGCGCAGCGACTCGTAGACGAAGACGTTGCGGCCGCCGCCGCCGCTGAGCGTGTCGGCCCCGGCGCCGCCGACCAGGCGGTCGTCGCCCGGCGTGCCGAGCAGGGTGTCGCGCCCGGCGCTGCCGCGCAGCGTCTTCCACAGCTCCAGGCCCAGCAGCAGCGGGTCGTGGTCCGAGGCGCGAGCCGGCGTCAGGCCGTCGTAGGGGTCGGGGGCGCAGCCGGCGCACACCGGCTGCTTGAACTCGCGGTTGTAGTCCTGGGCCAGCGATTCGTCGGCGTTGATGTGCCAATGGCCCGCGCCGACGAGCCTGGCCGCCAGCCCGGCGCTGGCCAGCGCGTGGTCCAGCCGGCCGGACTGGCCGTCGAAGACATAGGAATAGGCCGTGCCGGCCTGGCGGGCGAGCAGGTCGACGAAGCCGTTGCTGCTCAGCTCGTGGACCGGGTCCTCCTGGGCATAGGCGTTGAGGTCGCCGAGCAGCAGCACGTCGGCGCTGCCGGCGGCGGCCTGCACCTGGGCGACGAAGCTGCGCAGGCGCCGCGCCTGGGCCACGCGCTTGGCGTTCCAGCAGCCCTGGCCGTCGCCGGCGTCGGTGTTGCCGGCGGCCTCGGCGTCGTCGGCGGCCGGGCAGCTGCCCTTGCTCTTGAAGTGGTTGACCAGCACGCTGACGCGCTCGCCGTTGGCCGCGGCGAAGGTCTGCGCCAGCGTCGGCCGGCTGTTGACCGCGTCGGTGTCGCTCAGCGCGGCGCCGACGCGGCTCAGCTGCGCCGGCTTGTAGATCAGCGCGACCTTGATCGCGTCGGTGCCGGTGCCCGCGGCCGGGTCGGGCACGGCGGCGTAGACCGTGCCGCCGAGGTGGGCGTTGAGCGCGTCGACCAGGTTGCGCACCGCGGTGGCGCCGTTGTTCTGGATCTCCATCAGGCCGACGACGTCGGCGTCCAGCCCGGCCAGCATGCGCACGGTCTTGGCCTGCTGGCGCTGGAACTCCGCCAGGTTGCTGGCGCCGCGGCAGTTGCCGGCGGCGGTGCTGTCGCCCAGCGTGCAGCCCTGGCCGCTGCGGCCGTCGGCGGTGCCGCCGTCGGTGAAGGTGGTGAAGTAGTTCAGCACGTTGGCCGCGGCCACGCGCACATTGCCGCCCACCGCCGGCGGGCTGGCCGGGCGCGGGTTGGCGGCGGTGAAGACCGGCGTCGCCGTCGGGTGCAGGCGGTAGGCGGCCAGCCCGGCGTTGCTGGCGGTGGCCAGGCCGTAGTCGATGACGCCGGTCAGCGCGGCCACCGTGTCGCCGGCGCGCGGCAGGCCGTCGGCGCCCTGGTAGGGCGTGGGGTTGGGGTTCTGCGCCGAGCTGCCGTCGTCCAGCAGCACGCGGCTGCGCGCCTGCAGGTCGTCCAGCGCCAGCGCGGCAGCGCTGCCGGGGCGGTGGCGGTTGGTCGGCGTCTCGTGGCGGCCCACGCCCAGCGTCAGCTGGCCGTAGCGGGCCTGGAAGTAGTTCTGCTGCACCGTCAGCGGCGCGCCCTGGGCGCCGACCAGGGTGACCAGCATGCCCTCGTAGCGCTCCAGCGTCTGGCCGGCGGGCAGCGGCAGGGTCACGCGCGTCGGCGCGATGGTGTAGCCGGTGCCCAGCACGGTGACCGCGCTGACGCTGCCCAGCTCGGTCAGCGGCTGCGCCGCGGTGGCGGCGTTGCCCGCGGCGCCGACGTTGTACTCCAGCACGCTGCCGGCCACGCGCACCAGCGCGCCCACCGCGGGGCGGTGGCTGCTGGTGAAGACGAACAGGCCGTCCGAGGTCTCGTCCAGGCCGTCGCCCGTGAGGTCCTGGATGAAGAAGCCGTTGCTGTTCAGCCGCGTCACCACGCCGGTGGTGGTCACGGCCTGGCCGGCGTAGGCGCTCTTCGCGCCGCTGCCCTGCAGCGTGTGGATCGGCACGTCGACGGCCTGGGCGCCGCCGTGCAGCGCGGCCAGCAGCAGGGCCAGCAGGCTGGCGCGGGAGACGAGGGTGCGGGGCATGCGGGCTCCGGTGGGCGGTGGCGGCCGGTGGCTCAGGCGCGGCGGCGGCGGGCGGCGGCGCCGACGGCGGCCAGGCCGGCGAGCATCAGCGCGTAGGTCTGGGGCTCGGGCACGGCCGTGATGCTGAAGGCCGTGGTGTCGGGCACGGTCGATGCGTAGCTGCCGTTGCTGGTGTCCACCGTCCAGTGGGCGGCGTCGGCCAGCAGGCTGCGGTAGTCGGCGAAGCTGGCCAGGCCGCTGCGCGGGCCGCTGTACTCGGCGTAGTCGGGCGTGGCCGACGTGGCCAGGCTGTTCAGGCGGATCGCGGTCGTGCCCTCGGCCAGGCCGGTGCCGCTGAGGCTGCCGTCGGTGGCGAAGCTGCCGTTGGTGATGGCGGCCAGGAAGGCCGTCGGCGTGGAGGCGTCGCTGCCCATGTAGGCGTAGACGGTTTCGTTCGAGTTGGCGAGGCCCCAGTTGGCGCTGCCCGACACCGAGACCCGGCTCAGCGTGCCGATGGACGCCGACAGCGAGGTCTTGTCGTAGGCCGCCAGCCGCACCACGGTGCCGGCAGCGATGTCGCTGGCGCCCGAGCTCCACTGGTTGTGGCTCTCGCCGGTGTTGAAGGCGCTGCCGTTCCACTCGTTGTCGCTGAAGTAGACCGTGGTGCCGGCGGCGATCGTCGTCAGCGCGACGAAGGACAGGCCGTCCTCGTCGGCGTTGAACGAGGTGAAGGCGATGTCGCCGGCGGTCAGGGCCTGGGCGGGCAGCGCGGCGGCGGCCACGGCGGCCAGCGCGAGCAGTTGCTTGATCATCATGGGGCTTCCTCCAGAGGGGTGGGGGCCCGCGGCGGGCCGGTGCCGGCACCTTAGGCAGCGGCCATGAAGCTGCGGTGACAGGCCGCCGCCGGGCGGATGCCGGCCCCCGGACCAGGGGGGCGCCCGGCGCGGGCTCAACCCGTGCGCGCCGCGGTCGATATCCGGGAAGCGCCCGCGGCCTTGCGCGGGTGCGCCGCCCCCCCATGTCCTCCCCCTTGCGCTCCCTCTGGCTGACCGTGCTGCTGGGCCTGCTGGCCCTGCTGGCGGCGCTGCCGCTGCGCGCGGCCACGCCGCCGGTGCTGCTGGACGCGCAGGCCAGCGACATCGACGTCTGGCCGCAGCTGCGCCTGCTGCCGGAAGGCGCGCAGCGCCTGGATGCGGCGCAGGCCCTGGCCCGGCTGGACGGCTTTGCGCCGCCGCGCGGGCCGGCGTCCAACCTGGGCCTGCGCCCGGGCGCCGTCTGGCTGCACCTGCCGCTGCGCGTGGCGGCCGACGACCCCGGGCGCTGGCTGCTGGACATCGACTACCCGTCGCTGGACCGCATCGAGGTCTATGTCGCCGCGGCCGGCGAGGCGCCGGCGCTGCGCGCCACGCTGGGTGACACCGTGCCGCGCGCCGAGGGCAAGGTGCCGCTGCGCAGCCATGTCACCGGGCTCGGCCTGCAGCCCGGGCGCGACTACCAGCTGCTGCTGCGCGTCGAGGCCTCGGGCACCATGCTGGTGCCGGTGCGCCTGATGCGCGCCGACCAGTTCTACCAGCGCGAGGCGGGCATCCAGCTGCTGCAGGGCCTGGCCGCCGGCCTGGCGCTGTGCCTGTGCTGCTACACCTTGGCGCAGTGGGTCAGCCTGCGCGAGCGCGGCTTCCTGTACTACGGCGTCACCGTCGTCTTCACCGGCCTGTTCAACCTGGCCTACTTCGGGCTGGCGCGCCAGCACCTGTGGCCCGACCAGCCCTGGCTGGTGGCCAACGCGCTGCCGCTGCTGACGCTGCTGCTGGCCGCCTCCGGGGTGATGTTCCTCGAGCGCATCCTGATGGCCGCCGAGCTCTGGCCGCGCATGGGCCTGGCGATGCGCGCGACCAGCGTGCTGGCGCTGCTGTGCGCGCTGGCCTTCGCCGGCGGCCAGCTCAGCTACCGCCAGGCGCATGGCGCCAGCTCGCTGCTCAGCCTGCTGGCGATGGGCCTGGCCCTGCCGGTGGCCTGGACGCGCATGCGCAGCGGCGACCGGGCGCTGCGCTACCTGTTCATCGGCTGGGCCGGGCTGGCGGTGGGCATCGGCACGATGACCGGGCTGCAGCGCGGGCTGCTGCCGATGAACGGCTGGACCAGCCATGCCTGGCAGCTCAGCGGCCTGTTCGAGATGCTGATGTGGCAGCTGGTGCTGGGCGAGCGCATCGCCCAGCTGCGCCAGGCCGCCGAGCACAGCCTGCGCGAGCGCGAGCTGCTGCACGCCCTGGCCCACACCGACGCGCTGACCGGCCTGCCCAACCGCCGCGGGCTGCAGCAGGCGCTGCAGGCGGCGCTGCCCGGTGCCAGCGCGCAGCGCCTGCAGGCCGTCTTCCTGATGGACCTGGACGGCTTCAAGGCGGTCAACGACCGGCTGGGCCACGACGCCGGCGACCTGCTGCTGCAGGAGGTGGCGCGGCGCCTGCGCGATGCGCTGCGCGGCGCCGACGTGGTGGCGCGCCTGGGCGGCGACGAGTTCGTCGCGCTGGCGCTGGACCTGCCCTCCGACGAGGCCGCCCGCGCGCTGGCCGACAAGCTGTTGCGCGCCGTCTCCCGGCCCTATGAGGTCGGCGGCCAGACCTGCCGCGTGGGCCTGACCATCGGCTACGCGCTGGCGCCGCTGGACGGGCGCGACGTGGCCAGCCTGCTCAAGCGCGCCGACGCGGCGATGTACGCCGGCAAGCAGGACGGCAAGCACTGCGTGCGCCGTGGCGGCGTGCAGTCGGCACTGACCGCGGCGGCCTGAGCGGCTGAGCCGCCGCCGCGCCAGGCGCCGCCGCTCACTGCACGAAGCCGATCGGCGCGCGCTTCGGCCCGCCGCCGGGCAGGTCGCGCAGCTCCACCGTGTCGCGGCCGTCGAGCCGGGCGTTGCCGAAGGCGGTCATCCAGGCGCGGCGCATCTCGCGCGGGGCCAGCTCGGCAAGCTGGTCGAGCACGTCGTCGGCCGGCTCGGGGCCGAAGCGCCGGCCCCAGTCGTGCTGGCCGCGGATGCCGGCGTACAGCCGCCGCGCGATGGCCCGCGCCGCGTCGCGGTCGGGCATCTGCACCTCGTAGACGTTGACGCGGTTGAGGATGGGCTCGGGGATGGCCCGCTCGTCGTTGGCCGTGGCCACCCAGATCACCTGGCTGGCGTCGACCGCGACCTCGGCGAACTCGTCGATGAAGCTGCGTGCGGTGTCGTGCTCGAGCAGGCTGTACAGCGCGCCCAGCGGGTCGTAGGCGTGCTCGCCGCGGGCCTTGTCGATCTCGTCGACCACCAGCACCGGGTTGGCGTACTGGCCGTCGACCAGGGTCTCGAAGACCTTGCCGGGCCGCGCGCCCTTCCACTGGCTGCTGGCGCCGCTGAGCACCCAGCCGGCGGTCAGCGAGCTCATCGGGATGAAGCCCATGCCGGTGCCCAGCAGCTGGGCCAGCTCGCGCGCGAAATGCGTCTTGCCCACCCCCGGCGGGCCCAGCAGCAGCATCGGCGTGATCTCCAGCGCGTCGCGGCTGTCCTGGCACAGCGCCAGCTGGCGGCGCACGTCGTCGAGCACCGGGTGGAAGTTGGGCAGCTCGTCGTAGAGGTGCTCCATCGCCGGCAGGCCGCTGGGCTTGACCTGGAAGCGCTGCGGGCCCTTCTCGAGCATGCGCTCGTAGGTGCTGCGCAGGTGCTCGTGCTCGCGCGGCGGCAGCTTGGTCAGGCGGCGTTCCACCTCCTCGCAGCGGTAGACCGGCCGCATCTGGGCGATCGGGATGCCGCCGCCGGACACCAGGGGCGCCAGCGCGGTGGACGACGACGGGGACGACGACGGATCGGTCATTGCACCTCCTTCATAGCCTGCGAAGCCATTGCAGCAGGCGCCGTCCGGCGGTGATCGGCGGATCAGGCCGGCCCCGCGCCCGCTGTTGTCAGTGGCAAGCCTAGCAATTCCTGCGCCGCTTCGCTGGCGCCGCCGCGGCCGGCCGTGACATCCGGACACCAGGCCGGCTTCAGCGGCCCGCGGCGGCGGCCGACATCCCCACCAGGGGCGGGCCGCGACGCCGGGCGTGCCCGCGCTTGCCGGCACCGCGGCCGCCGCCCGCCCGCCATCCATCCATACAGGGAAGAACACCATGCATCTGCTTCAACGCTGGCCCATCGGCCGCCGGCTGGCCTTCGTGCTCGCCGCCATCCTGGGGCTGTCGCTGCTCAGCAGCGTCGTTTCCGTCGTCAAGCTGCGCGAGCTGGGCCGGCAGTCGGACGCGATGGTCGGCGACAGCGTGCGCATCGAGCGCGCGGTGGCCGACTGGATGACCAAGACCACCGCCGGCGTGATGCGCGCCGCGGCCATCGCCAAGAGCAGCGACCCCAGCCTGGTGGAGTACTTCGCACCGGCCTCGGCCAAGGCGATCCAGGAGACCAACGAGCTGCAGAAGGTCATCGAGGCGGCGATGGACACGCCCGAGGAGAAGGCGCTGTTCGAGAAGATCAGCGGGCTGCGCAAGAGCTACCTGGCCGCGCGCGAGGAGGTCAGCAAGCTGAAGAAGGCCGGCGAGGTCGACGGCGCCGCCCAGGCCTTCAAGGAGCGCTTCGAGCCCACCTCGAGCGCCTACCTGGACGCGCTGCGCCAGCTGGTGGACCTGCAGCGCAGCGAGTTCGACGCCGCCGGCAAGCGCATCGACGAGCTGCGCGCCGGCACCGTCACGCTGCTGGTGCTGACCACCGCGCTGTCGCTGGGCGTCGGCGCGGTGCTGGCCTGGCTGCTCACGCGCAGCATCACCGCGCCGCTGGCCGAGGCCGAGGCCGCCGCCCAGGCCATCGCCGAGATGGACCTGAGCGCGGCGCCGGCGGCGCACTACGGCAACGACGAGACCGGCCGCCTGATGCGCGCGATCGACGCGATGCGCGCCGCGCTGCGCCAGACCGTGGGCCAGGTGCGCGGTGCGGTCGAGAGCATCTCCACCGCCAGCCAGGAGATTGCCGCCGGCAGCCACGACTTGAGCCAGCGCACCGAGCAGGCCGCGGCCAACCTGCAGCAGACCGCCAGCGCGATGGAGCAGCTGACCGGCACGGTGCGCAGCAGCGCCGACGCCGCCGAGCAGGCCAACCAGCTGGCCGGCTCGGCCGCCGAGGTGGCGCGCCGCGGCGGCGACGTGGTGGGCCAGGTGGTCAGCACGATGGACGAGATCAACCAGTCCAGCCGCAAGATCGCCGACATCATCGGCGTCATCGACGGCATCGCCTTCCAGACCAACATCCTGGCGCTGAACGCGGCGGTCGAGGCCGCGCGCGCGGGCGAGCAGGGCCGCGGCTTCGCCGTGGTGGCCGGCGAGGTGCGCAACCTGGCGCAGCGCAGCGCCGAGGCGGCGCGCGAGATCAAGAGCCTGATCGGCACCAGCGTGGACAAGGTCGAGGCCGGCTCGCGCCTGGTGCAGGACGCCGGCAGCACGATGGGCGAGATCGTCGCCAGCGTGCAGCGCGTCAGCGACATCATCGGCGAGATCAGCTGCGCCGCGCGCGAGCAGAACCAGGGCATCGGCCAGGTCAACGGCACCGTGGTCGACCTGGACCGCATGACGCAGCAGAACGCCGCGCTGGTCGAGGAGTCCACCGCCGCGGCCTCCAGCCTCAGCGACCAGGCCGGACGGCTGCGCACCGTGGTGGCCACCTTCCGCATCGAGGCGGCGGCGCGCTGACGCGCCGGAAGCAGGCCAGCGCGCGCCGACGCGCCTTGGGCGTGCGGCGCCGCGCTCCGGCCGGCGCTACTTGACCCAGGTGTTGAGCTGGATGATCGGCAGCAGCACCGCCAGCACGATCAGCATCACCACGCCGCCCATCGCGACGATGAGCAGCGGCTCCAGCAGCGTGGCCAGGGCCAGCGCGCGGCGCTGCACCTCGCCGGCCAGCTGGCGTGCGGCGCGGTCCAGCATCGGCGGCAGCTGGCCGGTCTGCTCGCCCAGGCGGGCGAACATCGCCAGCAGGCCCGGGAAGCGCGGCTTGGCCGCCAGCGCCGCGGCCAGCGGCGCGCCCTCGCGCACCTGCACCAGCGCGTCCATCGCGTCGGCGCGCAGCGCGCGGTTGCGCAGCGTCTCGGCGGCGGCCTGCAGCGCCTTCAGGATGGGCACGCCGGCATTGGCCAGCATGGCCAGCGTGCCGGCGAAGCGCGCCGCGTTGTAGCCGCGCGCCAGCCGGCCCAGCACCGGCAGGTTCAGCACGCCGGCGTCGAAGCGGCGGCGCAGCTCGGGCTGGCGCAGCGCCAGCACCAGCGCGCCGGCGCCGGCCAGCACGGCCAGCAGCACCAGCCAGCCCCAGTGGCGCACGAAGTCGCTGAGCGCCAGCATGGCCACGGTCAGCCCGGGGAGCGCGCGCTTGCTGCTGGTGAACACGCCGGCGACCTGCGGCACCACGTAGGTCACCAGGAAGATGACGATGACCAGCGCGATCAGCGAGACGATGGCCGGGTACAGCGCCGCGCCCAGCAGCTTGGCCTGCAGGGCCTGGCGCTCCTCCAGGTCGTCGGCCAGGCGCTCCAGCACCGCGCCCAGCGCGCCGCTCTGCTCGCCGGCGGCCACCACCGCGCGGTAGACCTCGTCGAACTCGCGCGGCGCCGCGGCCAGCGCGCGGGCGAAGGGCGCGCCGGCATTGACCTCGGCGCGCAGGTGGGCCACCAGCTCGCGCTGGCGCGGCTGCTCGGCCTCGTCGGCCAGCGCGGTCAGCGCCCGCTCCAGCGGCAGGCCGGCAGCCACCAGGCCGGCGAGCTGGCGCGTCCACACCGCCAGCCCGGTGCGCGAGAAGACCCGGCGCGCCCAGCGCGACGCGCCGGCCTGCTGCACGCTGGCCGCCAGCGCCGACACCGCCAGCGGCACCAGGCCCTGGCCGCGCAGCTGGGCGCGCGCGGCCTTGGCGTTCTCGGCCTCGACCACGCCGCTGCGGGCCTTGCCGGCGGCGTCCAGGGCCTCGTACGAATAGGCGGGCATCCGGGCTCAGTCTCTTGTCACGCGCAGCACTTCCTCGAGCGAGGTGGTGCCCTCGGCCACCAGGCGCTCGCCGTCCTCGCGCATCGGCACGAAGCCGCCGGCGCGGGCGGCGGCCAGCAGCTCGGCCTCGGGCGCCTGGTTGTGGATCAGCGCGCGCAGCGCGTCGTCCACCACCATCAGCTCGTAGACGCCGGTGCGGCCCTTGTAGCCGGTGTGGCTGCACTCGGCGCAGCCCACCGGGTGCCAGCGGCCCTCGCCGTCCTGGCGCTTGCAGTGCGGGCACAGCTTGCGCACCAGGCGCTGGGCCTGGGCGCCGAGCAGGCTGGACGACAGCAGGTAGGGCTCGACGCCCATGTCCACCAGGCGGGTGATCGCGCTGGGTGCGTCGTTGGTGTGCAGCGTGGCCAGCACCAGGTGGCCGGTCAGGCTGGCCTGGATGGCGATCTGCGCGGTCTCGAAGTCGCGGATCTCGCCGATCATGATCACGTCCGGGTCCTGGCGCAGGATGGCGCGCAGGGCCTTGGCAAACGTCAGGTCGATCTTCGCGTTGACCTGGGTCTGGCCGATGCCGGGCAGCTCGTACTCGATCGGGTCCTCCACCGTCAGCACGTTGGTGCTGCCGGTGTCGATGCGCCCCAGGCTGGCGTACAGCGTGGTCGTCTTGCCCGAGCCGGTGGGGCCGGTGACCAGCACGATGCCGTGCGGCTGGCGCACCAGGCGGTCGAAGGCGCCGAGCACCGCGCCGCTCATGCCCAGGCCCTCCAGCGTGAACTTCGACTCGCTCTTGTCCAGCAGGCGCAGCACCGCGCGCTCGCCGTGGGCGCTGGGCAGGGTGGACACGCGCACGTCGATCGCCCGGCCGCCGATGCGCAGGCTGATGCGGCCGTCCTGCGGCAGGCGCTTCTCGGCGATGTCCAGCTCGGCCATGATCTTCAGCCGGCTGATCAGCGCCGCGTGCAGCGCGCGGTTGGGCTGCACCACCTCGCGCAGCGTGCCGTCGACGCGGAAGCGCACGCTGCTGGCGCGCTCGTAGGGCTCGATGTGGATGTCGCTCGCGCCGTCCTTGGCCGCCTGCGTCAGCAGCGCGTTGAGCATGCGGATGATCGGCGCGTCGTCGGCGGCCTCCAGCAGGTCTTCCACGGCGGGCAGGTCCTGCAGCAGGCGGCTCAGGTCGACGGCGCTCTCGACCTCGCCGACCACCGCGGCGGCGCTGCCCTCGCCGCCGGCATAGGCCGCGGCGATGCGCTGGGCCAGGCGCTCGCCGGCGTCCAGCTCGACGCGGGCCACCGGGTGCTGGCGCAGCACCTCGGCCAGCGCGGCGGGCGTGCTGGCCTCGGTGGCCCACAGCACGGCGGCCTCGCCGTCGTCCTCCAGCAGCAGCTGCTGGGCCTTGGCGTAGCCGTAGGGCAGGGGGTGGCGGGTGGCCATCGCGCGCCGGCCGCTCAGGGCGCCTTGGCCGGGGTGGACGCCGGGGTCACCGCCGGTGCGCTGCCCGGCAGCTGCGGCAGCACCGGCGCCTCGTTGATCGGCATCACCACGCTGGGTGTGGGCTGGGCGGCCTGCTGCTGGGCGCGGATGGCCTCGTAGCGGTCCAGCGTGATCGCCTGCGCCGACTGCGCGTCGCGCAGCACCACCGGCCGCAGGAAGACCAGCAGCATGGTCTTGCGCTTCTCGCGGCTGCTGCTCTTGAACAGGTTGCCCACGCCGGGCAGGTCGCCCAGCAGCGGCACCTTGCTCTCGCCGCCGTTGTAGCTCTCCTGCATCTGGCCGCCCAGCACCATGATCTGGCCGTCGTCGGCGACCACGGTGGTCTCCAGCGCGTTCTTGTTGGTCGTCGGGCCGTTGCTGTTGGTGGTGGTGGTGGCCACCACGCTGGAGTTCTCCTGGTAGACCGTCATGCGGATCACGCCGCCCTCGCCGATCTGCGGCTTGATCTTCAGCGTCAGGCCGACGTCCTTGCGCTCCACCGTCTGGAAGGGGTTGACGGTGGACGAGCTGGCGCCGGTGTTGGTGAAGCTGCCGGTGACGAAGGGCACGTTCTGGCCGACGACGATCTTGGCCTCCTCGTTGTCCAGCGCCACCAGGTTGGGCGTGGACAGGATGTTGGTGCCCGACACCGTCTCCAGGAAGCGCGCCAGCGCGCCCAGCGTGTAGACGCCGTTGATGCGCTGCAGCAGGCCCACGTTCAGGCCGGTGCCCAGCGACACGCTGCTGCTGGTGGTGGTGCTGGAACTGCTGCTGCCCAGGCTGGCGCCGGCCGCCGACAGCGTGACGATGTTGTTGCCGCCGCTGCCGAAGTTGGTGCCGCCGACCAGGCCGTACTTGTCGCCCGACTTGCCCAGCAGGCCCTGCCACTGGAAGCCCAGCTCGGCGGCCTTGCTGGCGTCCATCTCGACGATCATCGACTCGACGAAGACCTGGGCGCGCCGGCCGTCGAGCTGGTCGATCACCGCGCGGATCTGGCGGTACAGCGGCTCGGGCGCGGTGATGACCAGCGAGTTGGTCGCCGGGTCGGCCTGGATGAAGCCGCCGGTGCTGGGCTGGGCCGACGCCGCCACCGGCGTCGTCGCCGCGGTGCTGGCCGCGCCGGTGCCGCCGCTGCCGGTGGCCGCGCCCGCCGCGGCGCCGACGCCGCTGAAGCTGGACACCGCGCTGCCCGTCGGGCTGCCGCCGGCCGTGCCCCCGCCGCCGAAGGCCGCGCGCAGCACCGCCGCCAGCTTGGTCGCGTCGGCGTTCTTCAGGTAGACCACGTTGATCGTGCCGGCCGGGCCGCCCTGGCCGGGGCGGTCCAGGCGCTCGACCAGCGCGCGCGCCGTGGCCAGCCGCGCCGGGTTGGCCGCGCGCAGGATCAGCGCGTTGCTGCGCGGGTCGGCCAGCACCGTCAGGCCGCCGCCGGCCGCGGCCGGCACGCCCGGCACGGCGACGGTGGCCGAGCCGTCGCCCAGCTTCTGCACCAGCGCGGCCAGGTCGCTGGCGATGGCGTGCCTGAGCGGCACCACCTCCACGTCGGTGGCCGCCGGCTGGTCCAGCGCGGCGATGATCTTGCCCAGGCGCTGCAGGTTGTCGGCGTAGTCGGTGATGACCAGCGTGGCGTTGCCCGGGTTGGCGTTGATCGTGTTGTTCGGGCTGATCAGCGGGCGCAGCACCGCCACCAGGTTGTTCGGGTTCTCGTGGTTCAGGCGGAAGACCTGGGTCAGCACCTGGTCGCCGCGCTGCTCGGGCGCGCCCACTACCACGGTGCCGGTCTGCAGCTTGGCGTCGGCCTCAGGCACCACCTTGAGCAGGCCGTTGCTGTCGACCACCGCGAAGCCCAGGCCGCGCAGCGCCGACTGGTACTGCAGCCAGGCGTCGCGCGCCGGGATCGGCTGCTCGCTGTAGACGGTGATCACGCCCTTGACCCGCGGGTCGACGACGATCTGGCGGTCCAGGATCGCGGCCATCGCCCGGCTGACCGCGTCGATCTCGGCGTTGACGAAGTTCAGCGTCACCGGGGTGTTGCCGCGCGGCACGCCGGCGCCGGCGCGGCGCGCGGCCGGGCGGGCGGCGGCGGGGGCGTCGGCGGCGGTGTCCGCCGTGCCCTGGGCGCCGGCGGGCAGCGCGGCACCGGCCAGCAGGCACAGCGCGGCCACCGGCAGCAGCGTGGCCAGCGGGGCCGCTGCGGTCCGCGCCGTCCGGCGCCGCGGGGGGTGGGAGGCTCGCGGGGTCATGGGGGTCATCCGATCGAAATGACGGACAGCGCGCCCTGGCGCCGCCCGATGATGTTGAGCAGGTTGGCCAGCGCGCCGTCCTGGCCGGCGGCGGCGCGCGCCTCGCCGCGGAAGCGCAGCCGCGCCCCCGTCCACTGGCCCTGGCCGCTGAGCTGCAGCGCGCCGTCCAGCGTGCGCAGCGCCAGCGTCGGCGCGTCGCCGCGGCCGGCCAGCTCCAGCCGGTAGCTGCCCAGCACCGGCAGCGGCGACAGGCGCGAGGACAGCCCGCGCAGCTCCAGCCACAGCGCGCCGTCCAGCTGCAGCCGGCCCTGCACCGAGCGCAGCGCCAGCCCGGGGCTGCCCAGCTGCAGCGCGCCCCCCAGCTGCAGGGTGTTGAACGGCGTGCCCAGGCCGGCCAGCCAGGCGCTGGGCCAGCGGCCCAGCGGCGCGGCGTGGCCGGCCGGGGCCGGCGGCAGGCGCAGCGTCCAGCCGCCCCAGGCCGGCGCCAGCTGCAGGGTCAGCGGCGCGGGCAGGCAGCAGTCCTGGCGGGCCTGCAGCGTCGCGCCGCCCCAGGCCGGGCGCAGCGTCCAGTGCAGGCGGCCGGGCAGCGCGCTGGCGTCGCGGCTGCCGGGGCCGCCGGTCAGCACCAGGCGGGCGCTGCCGTCCCACAGGCTGCCGCGCGCCTCGGCCAGCAGCAGGCGGCCGTCGCTGGCGCCGGCCAGCGCGTCGGCGGCCCACTGCGCCGGGGCCTGGGCCAGCGCGCCCAAGGCCAGGCCGGCGGCCGCGCCGGCGGCGGCCCAGCGGCGGCCGGCGCGCTGGCGGCGCTGCCAGCGGGCGGCGTCGTCCGTCGCGGCGGCGCGGGCCGCGGCGGTGCGGCGCCGGTTCACCGCGCGGCTCCCAGCGCCAGCGTCAGGCTGCCGTCGTACAGGCCGGGCGCGCTCTGCGTCAGCGCGGCCTCGACCACGCGGGCCCGGGCGCCGGCGCGGGCCTCGGCCAGCCAGGCGCTTAGCTGGGCGCCGCTGGCGCCCTTGAGCGTCAGCAGCGCGCGCTCGCCCTGCAGGCTGAGCTTGCCCGGCGCGCCCAGGCGCTCGGTGGCCGCGGCCAGCGCCTGCTGCGCCTGGTCCAGCGGCACCGGCGGCACGGCGCGCAGGCGTGCGGCCTCGGCGGCCTGGGCCTGCATCTGCTGCCACTGCGCGTCCAGCGCGTCGGCCTGGGCCGGGGCGCTGCGCAGCGTGCGCGCCGCCGGTGCCACGGCCAGCGCCCACAGCAGGTAGGCGCCCAGCACCGCGGCGGCCAGGGCCAGCGCGCGGCGCTCGCGCGGGGCCAGCGCGGCCCAGCGGGCGCGGGCGCCGGCCAGCGCGTTGGCGGCGGCGGACGGCGCGCGGCCGTCGGAGGTGGGGGCGTTGGCGCTCATCGGGGCGGGGCGGCGCGGCGGATCTCCAGCCGGCCTTCACGGTGTTCGGCGGTCCAGCCGGCGGCCTGCAGGCGCTGGCGCAGCTGGTCGATCTGCGGCGGCGCCCAGCCGGCGGCGGCCAGGCTCAGGCGGCCGGGCTCGAAGCGCAGCTGGGCGGCCGGCGGCTGGCCGTCGGGCCAGGCGGCGGCGGCGGCGGCGAGCAGCGGCTCGAAGTCCTCGTCGCCCGGCACGCCGGCGGCCACGCGCAGCGCGGCGGTCTCCTTGGCCATCTGCACCGGCGCGTCCAGCACCGCGCGCACCTGCGGGTGGCTGCTGCGCAGCAGGGCCTCCATCGCGCCGCGGCGCTCGGCCAGGCCGCGCTGCTGCTGCCAGGCCAGCGCGTTCAGCCCGACCAGCTGCAGCCCCAGCAGCGCGGCCAGGCCCCAGCGCGCCGGGGCCCAGGCGGGGCCGCGCAGCTGGCGCAGCAGCTGGTCCAGCGCGCGGGTGCCGCGGTGGCGCGGCGCCAGGTCGAACTGCAGCAGGTTCCACGGCGTGCGTGCGGCGGCCAGCGCGTGCTCGGCCTCGCTGCGCACCGCCACCGGGGCGCCCAGCCAGGCCTCGGCCGCGGCGGCGGCGGCCGGCGTGGCGCTGAAGCGCGCACCGCGCGCCGACCAGCGCGCGGCCCAGGCGCGCGCCAGGCCGCCGCCCAGCGGCAGGGCCACCGCACCCTCGGCGTCGGCCAGCGCCAGCTGCAGGCCGTCGGTCCCGCCGTCGGCGGCCGGGTCGCCGCTGAAGTGGCCCTGCGGCACCGGCGCCTCGCCGGCCTCGTCCAGCAGCGGCGCGAGTGCCGGCACCAGGCGGTCGACGACCAGGCCGGCACCGGCCAGCGCGGCCAGGCGCGCCTGCAGCGCCGGCTTGTGCAGCGCCGCCACCCACACCGGCTGGCCGGCCGCCGGCCGCGGCGCCAGCGCCAGGTGCACCGTGTCGTCGTCGGCCAGCAGCTGCTCCTCGAGCAGGCCGCCCAGCGCGGCGCGCAGCCGGCCGGCCGGCGCCCTGGGCAGGGTCAGCCGGTGCCAGGCGGCGGCGGCGTCGGGCAGCACGGCGACCACGCTGTCGGCGCGCGGCAGCTCGGCCGGCCGGCTGCGGCCCTGGCGGGCGATGGCCAGGCCGTCCGGGCTGAGCAGCCAGGACAGCGGCGCGTCCGGGTCGGGCGCGGCACTGCCGGCGGCGGGCGCCGGCAGCGGCAGCAGGATCACGAGCAGGGCCATCGGTGGGTCAGCGGGTCGGCGAGGCGGCGCGGCCGCGGCAGCGGCCGCCGGCAGGGGCGGGCGCGGGGCATTGTCGGGCCGCCAGGCGGCAGCATTGTGTCGCACCGCCACCACAGCGCGGGCCGCCGGCCGGGGGGGCGCGCCACCGGCCCGGCGCGGGAGCCTTCGGCCCGCGCCTGCCGGCAGGCGCCCTCGGGGGGGGGCCCGGCGGTCTCATGGCGTGGCCAGCACCTGGGCTGCGCGCGTGCGGTACAGCACCAGCACGCGTGGTCCGCTGCGGCGCTCGACCAGCGCCTGCTCCTCGACCACCTGCGCCCCCTGGCGCAGCCGGCCGTGCACCTCGAAGAAGGCGGTCTTGACGTCGACCTCGCGCTCCTCGAGCTTGACCGCCGGCCCCAGCACCTGGCGGGCCACGTCCAGGCTGGCGAAGCCCTGCTTCTTCTGCGCCGGCGTGCGCGCCTGCTGGCGCGCCTGCACCAGGCGGTCGGCGCTGCCGGCGTCCAGGCCCAGCACCGCGCCGAGGACCTCGCGCGAGGCGGTATTCAGGTTCACCGGCGTGGCCACCGGCAGCAGCACGACCAGCGGTGCCAGCCGGGCCAGCACGGCCTCGTCCAGCCCCAGCCAGACCAGGTCGGCCACGCGCTGCGGCGGCAGCGGCGCGGCCGCGTCGGCGGCCAGCGTGGCGGCGAGCAGGCCGTCGGCCAGCTGCTGGGCCACGTCGCTGCCCAGGCCGGCGCTGGTGCACAGGCGCTGCAGCACGGCCAGCTGCTTCGGGTCGACCTGGTTGTTGGCCAGCAGGTGGCGCAGGTTGTAGCGGGCCTGGGCGTCGGTGATCTGGCCGGACAGGAACAGCTCGGGGCCGCCGGCCTCGGCGTTGTGCTCGCGGTCCACCGCCAGGAAGCTCGACAGCCGGGCCTCGGCCAGCGGCTGGGCCCAGGCCTCGCTGGGCGTGTCGGTGAAGTCGGGGTCGCCGCGGCGGCCGTCGGTGACCAGGTCCTCGCGCAGGATCAGCCGCGCCCAGTCGGTGGCGCCCTGGGCCAGCCAGGCGGCCTGGGCGCGGGCGCGCTCGGCGGTCTCCACCTGCACCGCCTGCCACTGCTGCCAGACCATGCCGGCGGCCAGCGTGGCCACCACGCTGAGCAGCACCATCGCGATCAGCAGCGCGCTGCCGCGGGCCGGGGCGGGTGGCGGGCGCATCGCGTCAGGCCGGGGTCGGCGCCAGCACGAGGTCGCGCTGCAGCCGGCCCTCGGGCAGGTCCAGCTGCAGGCGCACGCCGGACGGCAGCTGGGTGCGGGTGGCGGCCGCGGCGGGCGGCGGCACGGCGCCCGAGGCCGCGCCCGATGGCGCGCTGGCGCCCGAGGCCGGGGCGGCCGCGGCGGCGGCGTTCTCGGGCCGCACGGCCACCAGGTCGCCGGTGGACTGGCAGTTGGTCCAGCCCTGGTCGCGCCAGCAGTAGACCTGCCAGCCGGCCAGGCCCTCGAGCAGGGTCAGCTGGCCGGGCTCGGGCCCCTGCAGCTGCTGGCCGGCCTCCCAGGCCTGCTGCAGCGCGCCGGCCTGGCGCACCACCGGCCCGGCCCAGCGCTGCCAGCGGCCGTTGCGCAGCGCCCACACCACCACCTGCACGCCGCCCTCGGCGCGGCGCACCAGGCGCAGCGCGGCGCCGTCGAAGCCGGGGCCCGGCACCTGCGGGCTGTCGAGCAGTGCGGCCAGGTCGGCCTCCCACTGGCCCACCGCGGCCGACAGCCGCAGCGTGCGCGCACCGGCCTCGGCGCCGGCGTCGCGGGCGCGGGCCATCGCCGAGACCCCCTGCCAGCCCATCGCCGCGATCACCGCCATGATGACCAGCGCGACCAGCACCTCGACCAGCGTGAAGCCGGCCGCGGCGGGCGCGCGCGGGCGGCGCGCGTGGCGGGCGGTGCGGTGCGGCGCGGCCATCAGTAGCGCCCGACCACGGTCGACAGCGTGGCCAGCACGCGGCCCTGCTCGTCGGCCACCACCGCGTCGACGCGGCGGAAGCTGGGGTTGGCCGAGGCCTGGGTGCGCAGCCGCCCGCGGTAGTCGCGGCCCAGCTGCTGGCAGCTGAACTCGGTCTCGCCGGTGTCGGGGAACTGGCGCGCCAGGCGCAGCCCGCCCAGCGCGTTGTCGGCGCACCAGTGCGCGGCGGTGACCTCGGCCAGGCGCGCGGTGTTGTCGGTCAGCGCGCCAGCGGCCTTCATGCCGGCGCCCAGCGCGATGGCGGTGACGGCCAGCGCCACCAGCACCTCGACCAGCGTGAAGCCGGCCGCCGCCGGCCGGCCGCGCCGCGGCCGCCTCACGGCGCGGCGGCCGCCGCCGGCGGCTCGACGGCGAAGGGCGCCAGCCCGTCGGTGGCCAGGGCCAGCCGGCGGTCGCCCAGGTGCAGCACGATGCGCTGTGCGCCGATCAGCGGCTCGGGGCCCAGGCGCAGTGCGCCTGCCACGGCACCGGCGGCCGGTGCGATCTGCGCCTGCACCTGCGGGTCCAGCCAGCGGCCGGGCGGCAGCAGCTCGGGCGGCAGGCCGGTGAAGCGGAAGTCGGGCGCGGCCTCGCCGCCGTCGCGGGCCTCGCGCGGCGCGGCCAGCTCGAAGCGCACCGCCACGCCGGTGGCGCGGGCCTGGGCGCGGGCGGCTTCCAGCAGCGCGGCCAGGCGCTGGGCCTCGCGGTCCAGCCGGTCCTCGCGGCCGTCGCGCAGCGCCAGCGCGGCCAGGCCGCTGCTCAGCGCGATCAGCAGCAGCACGACCAGCAGCTCGACCAGGGTGAAGCCGGCTGCGGCCCGCGCGGCACGGCGCCGCGGGCCCGCCGCCGGCCGCGGCTCACTGCCAGGAACCGATGTCGGCGTTCTTGCCGTCACCGCCGGCCTGGCCGTCGGCGCCGAGGCTGAAGACATCGAACTCGCCCTTCACGCCGGGGAAGATGTACTGGTAGGCGCGGCCCCAGGGGTCGGCCGGCAGCTTGTCCAGGTAGGGGCGCCAGTTGGGCGGCACGGCGCCGGTGCCGGGCTTCTTGACCAGCGCGTCCAGGCCCTGCTCGGCGCTGGGGTAGCGCTGGTTGTCCAGCTTGTACAGCTTGAGCGCCTGCACCAGGTTGTTGATGTCGGCCTTGGCGGCGGTGGCGCGCGCGTCGTCGGTGCGGTCCAGCACGTTGGGCACGATCAGCGCGGCCAGCACGCCGATGATGACCAGCACCACCATCAGTTCGATCAGCGTGAAGCCGCGGCGCAGGGCCGTGGGCAGGCGGCGGGGCACGGGCGTGGACAGCAAGGGCGGCTCGTCGAAAAGTGGCAACAGTCGCTGCATGATAATCGTCGCGCCATGACAACACGCCTGCTGACGCTGCTGATCTGGGCCGCCGTGGCCGCCTCGGCGGTCGCCTGGGGGCTGCGCCTGTTCGTGCGGCCCACGCCGGTGCCGGCGCAGGCCGCGCTGGCCGGCGCCGCGGCCCCCGCCGCGGCCGACCTGGGCCGGCTGCTGGGCCAGCCGCCGGCCGCGCCGCCGCCCGAGGCGCCGGCGCCGGAGGCGGCCGACGCGCGCTTCCGCCTGCTGGGCGTGGTCGCCCCGCGTGCCGGCCAGGCCGGCGGCCTGGCGCTGATCTCGGTGGACGGCAAGGCCGCGCAGGCGATGGCGCCGGGGCGCGAGCTGGCGCCGGGGCTGCGCCTGCTGCGCGTCAGCCACCGCCAGGTGGAGCTGGGCGCGGCCGCCGGCGGCCCGGCGACGGTGACGCTGAGCCTGCCGGCCCTGCCCGAGCCGGCGCGCGGCCGGCCCGGCGAGGCCGGGTTGCCGGCCGCCATGCCGGGCATGGCGCCGCCCGCGCCGGTGCCGGGGCTGCCGGGCCGCTTGGGGGCCGTGCCGGCGCCGCCGGCGGGCGAGCCGGCCCATGGCCAGGGCGCCGGACCGGCGGTCGGCCAGGCCCTGCCGGGCGTGCCGGTGCAGGCCGAGCAGCAGTGAGGCCGCGCTGACGCGCCGCCGCGGCCGGCACTGATTCGGTGTTCAGCCGGCGCTCAGCCGGCGTCGCGCGCGCCGCCGGGCGCGGCCATCGCCACCAGTGCGCCTCCGGCGCCCTCGGCCACCAGCACGCCGTCGGCCAGCAGCCGGTCCACCGTCTCGCGGGCGCGCGCGCGGGCGGCGGCCTCATCGCTGCCGGCGGGCTGGGCCTGGCGGAAGATCGGCGTGGCGACGATCCAGTCCTCCAGCGCGGCGCGCGGGCGACGTCGGTGCTCCAGCATGTGGTAGCCGACCAGGGCGCGCAGCGCATGCTGGCGGTGCTTGTCCGGCGCGGCCGCGAAGGCCGCCAGGCGCTGGCGCGAGGCGCGCAACGCCGATGCCACGTCGGTGAAGGGCTGGCCGTGGCCGGGCAGCACGCGGCGCGGCGCCAGGCGCTCGATGTGGTCCAGCGCGCGCGCGGCGTCGTCGAAGCCGGGCTCGCCGGCCAGCTCGGGGAAGATGATCGCCAGGCGCTGCTCCCACAGCGCGTCGCCGCTGATCAGCGTGCGGCTGTGCGGCTCGAACAGCATCACCGCGTCGGGGTCGTGGCCGGGCGCGGCGTGCACCTCCCAGTCGCGGCCGCCCAGGTGCACGGTGTCGCCGTCGGCGATGAAGCGCTGCGGCACGAAGGGCTCGCAGCGCTGGTCGGTGGCGCGGTAGCTCAGCGCGTCCTCGTTCCAGCCGTCCAGCGCGGCCCGGTAGCCGCGCGGCACGGTGATCTGCGCGCCCGGCCAGCGCCGCTGCAGCGTGGCATTGCCGCCGCAGTGGTCGGAGTGCAGGTGGGTGTTGATGACCCGCGCCAGCGCGGCGCCGGCCAGCGCATGCGTGACCAGGGCCACGGTCTGGTCCGCATGGGCCAGGTAGCCGGTGTCGACCACCGCCGGGCCGCGGTCGGGGCAGCCGGGCGGGCCGTCGCGGAAGACGATGTTGTTGGCCGACAGCCAGCCGCGCACCAGCACCTGGGCGCCCAGCGCGTCGAGCGCGGCGGGCAGGTCGGCGGCATCGTCGTCGGCGGCGGCGCGGGGGGCGGGGCGGGCGGAATCGGTCATGGCAGGCCTGTCGCGGGCATTGGAGCACGCGGGCCATCGCCCCGCTGTCGCCAGGGTGCGGCGCCGGTGTGCGGCGGGTGCGGCGGGTGTGGCCGCGGTCAGCCGGCCGGCGGCAGCTGGTCCAGCGGCGGCGGTCCGCCGGCGGCGGCTTCGGGCGCGCCGGCGGCGAACAGCGCGGCGGCCAGCGCGCGCTCGTTGCGGCCGATGCGGTCGAGGAAGTCCGCCGCGCCGCCCATGCTGCCGAAGGCGTCGAAGCCGGCCTCCAGGAACTGCTGCAGCGCGCCCAGCCCGGCGGCCTGGGCCGGGCCGCGCATCAGCCGCAGCGTGCCGCGCAGCAGGCGGTTGCGGGTGTAGCGGTCCAGCGCGGCGCCGATCGCGGTGGTCAGCGCGATCTGCTGCTCGCGCGCCGGCGCGCGGCCGCAGGCCTGCCAGGCGGCGGCGTAGCCGGCCGGGTCGACCGGCCCCGCGGGCAGGTGCTGGGCCATGCCGTCGTCCAGTGCCTCGCTCAGCGCGTGCAGCGCGCCGAGGCGGTCGACGGTCTCGACGATCTCGTGCGGGAACAGCCGCACCAGCGCCGGCACGATGCGCTCGAACTGGGTGTCGCGCGCGGCGAAGTCCTGCGGGCCGTACAGCTCGTCGAGGAAGAAGCGGGCCGCGGCGGCGTAGCGCGGGCTGGCCAGCAGGTCGGCGTAGCTGCGGGCGAAGCGGCGGGCCTGGTAGGCCTTGAGCGCCTGCACCCGCGCGCCCAGCGCCGGGTCGGCGCGTCGGCCGGCGCGCAGCCGGGCCACGGTCTGCAGCTGCTCGGTGATGCGCGCGGCCAGCGGGTGGTCCATGCGTGCAGCCTAGCGCGAACACGGCCGGGCCGGCGCCGGCGCGGTAGGGGCCGGCCCCTAGGCTCCGGGCGCCGCGGTGGCGGCCGGCGGTGCGAGACTGGCGCGATGGTGGCGTGGTGGCAACGGGTGCTCGGCCTGGCCGTGCTGGCGGCGGCGCTGGGCTGGTCGTGGTGGGCGCAGCGCCAGGGGCTGCCGGCCTGGGCCTGGGCGGCGGGCCTGGCGCTGGCGCTGGCGCCGCATGCGCCGGTGCTGGCGCTCGAGTTCGCGCTGCTGATGCGCCACGGCCGCGACGACCGCGCGCCGCCGCTGCGCCCGGGGCAGGCGGTGCGCGCCTGGGCCGGCGAGGTGGCGGCCGGCTGGCTGGTCTTCGGCTGGCGCCAGCCCTGGCGTGCCGCGGCCGAGCCCGACGTGGCCGGCGCGCCCGGCCGCACCGGCGTGCTGCTGCTGCACGGCTTCTGCTGCAACCGCGGGCTGTGGGCGCCCTGGCTGCGGGTGCTGCGCGCGCGCGGCGTGCCGGCGGTGGCGCTGTCGCTGGAGCCGGTGCTCGGCCGCATCGACGACTGGGTGCCGGCGGTGGACGCCGCGGTGGCCGCGCTGGCCGCGCGCACCGGCCGGCCGCCGCTGCTGGTGGGCCACAGCATGGGCGGGCTGGCCGCGCGGGCCTGGCTGGCCAGCGGCGCGCAGGGCCAGGCGCACCGCGTGGCGCAGGTGCTGACCATCGGCACGCCGCACCACGGCTCCTGGCTGGCACGCTTCGGCCACAGCCCGAATGCGCGGCAGATGCGCCGCGGCAGCGCCTGGCTGCGCACGCTGGCCGCGCGCGAGGCGGCGCTGGCGCGCCAGGGGCGCGCGGTGCCCTTCACCTGCTTCTACGGCCATGCCGACAACATCGTCTTCCCGCCCGGCACCGCCGCGCTGGACGGCGCCGACAACCGCCACCTGGCGGCGCGCGCCCACGTGGCGATGGTCTTCGACGGCGCGCCGCTGGCCGAGACGCTGCGGCGGCTGGACGCGCTGGACGCGGCCGCCGCTTCGGGCTCGCCGGGACCGGCAGGCCCGGCGGCCGTCGCCTAGCCGTTGTCGTCCAGGTCCTGCAGCAGGCGCTGCACCGGGTCGACGCCCAGGTTCAGCAGCGCGGCGAGCTCGTCGTAGTCGTCCGGCAGGGCCGGGTTGTCCCAGCCCCGGGCGCTGTGCCGGGCCACTCGGATGGCCAGCTGCACCGTGCGCACCTGCGGGTTGCGGCTCTCGTGGTCGTCGCTGATGCGCACCAGCAGCTCGGGCAGGCGCCAGGACTTCATCAGCGCCTGCTGCAGGTCGGCCAGCGTGACGTGGAGCAGACGGCGCTGCGCCTCGGCGCTGCGCAGCTCGGGCTCGGCGCGCTGCCAGGCGGCGATGGCCAGGGCCAGGCCCGGCGCATGGAGCCACAGCAGCATCTCGGCGAAGTCGTGCAGCAGCGCGGCCTCGTGGATCAGCGGCGCGTCGTGGTCGCCGCGGTGCACCGCGAAGCCCAGCGCGAAGCGCGCGGCGCGGTGGGCGCGGTGCAGCACCTGGCGCAGGCCGGCCAGCGCGTCGGGCTGGCCGCTCAGGCGCTGCTCCACCGTGGGCTGGGGCCCGAAGCCGCGGAAGAAGGGGGTGATGCCCAGCATCACCAGCGCCTCGGTGACGGTCTCGGCGTCGGACTGGTCGCGGCCGCGGCGCAGCAGCGCGACGTGGCGCAGCAGCTTCAGCGTCATCAGCGGGTCGCCCGACAGGCTGTCGGCCAGCAGGTGGGCGTCGACGGCGTCCTCGTTGGCGCGCAGCTCCTCCAGCATCAGCGCGGTGCCGTTCAGCACCGGGATCTCGCACGCGTCCAGCGCGGCGGCCCAGGCGGCCACGTCGCGCAGCGGCTGGGTGATGAAGGGCGGGGCGGCCGCCGGTCCGCTGCCGGCGGCGGCCAGGGGGGCGGTATCGAGGGGCATCGCGGCGTCGGGGCGGTCGGGTCCTGCCGGGCTTATCGGCCGGCCGGGCCGGCGGCTTGAGCGCCGGCCCGGCGGCGACCGGCCGCGGGCCCGTCGCCGCGGCGGGCCGGCGGTCACAGCCGGGTCACGCCGGGCAGGTGGCCGACCAGTTCGCCGTCGATGTAGAGCGCGCCCTCGGGGGCGCCGGCCTCGGCGTAGAACTCCAGCTCGGGCACGGGCTGGGCGCGGCGGGCGGCATGGCGGGCGGCCAGCTGGCGCGACAGCCGGGCCAGCGCGCGGCTGGCGGCGCGCAGCACGCGGGCGGCGAATTCGCGCAGCGGCTGGGTGCGGGGCGGGACGAAGGGGCCGTCGAAGCCGTACAGGGGCTTGATCATGGGGTGCTCCTGGACGCGCCGCCCCGTGCCGAGGGCTGCCGGGGCGCGGGCGCGCGGGGGTTCAGGTCTGGGGCGGGTGCTGCAGTTCGCGCTGGACTTGGCGCTGGTGGGCCTGGCGGGCCTGCTGGCGCAGGGCGCCGGTGCCGCGGCGGTGGGCGCCGGCGTGGCGGCGGTGCGCGGCGGCGACCAGCGGGTTGCGGGGCTTGCGGGCGGTGATGACGAAGGACATGGCGGTCTCCTGGCCCAGGGGGCGGTGGGTGGACACGGGGCCCGGGCACGCCGGGGCGTGCGCGGTCGGACGGGAACGGGTGCGGCGCGGCCCGGCGGCGGGCGAGGCCGGGCCGGGGGGGCGGGGTGCCCGGGGCGCGCGGGTGGGCGCGTGCCTCAGGTCCCGTCACTGCCCGGCGCGGCAGCGGCGAGGGTGCGCAAGCACATCACGGTCATGTCGGCAGGCAGTGGTGGGGCGGGGTGTCGTTCCGCGGCCGGCGGGCCGTGATCGGAACTTGCGCGAATGATAAACAAAGATTTATCTTGCGCAAGACCCTTGCCCTGGGCGCGGCGCACCGCGTTCTAGGGGGCAGCCGCGGCGGGTGCGCGGCTGCGAGCGCTCAGCGCTTCTTCCTGGGCTGCAGCGGCGCCACGCCGCTTTGCAGCCGCAGCCACAGCGCGTGGTCGTCCTCCACCGGCGCCGGGGCCGGCGGCGGGCGGTGCTGCACGCCGGGCGGCGCGGGCGGGCGCGGCGCCGGCGGCAGGGCCGCCGCCGGGGCGGACGGCGGCAGCGGCGGCTCGGGCGTCAGCACCTCGCCCAGCAGGTCCAGCAGGCGGCTGCGCGCGCGCTGCGGGTGGCGGCGGTAGTAGGTCAGCACCAGGCCGACGATGAAGCGCTCGTCGTCGTCCTGCGGGTGGCTGGGTGCGGGAGCGGCGGCGGGCTCGACCGCACCGGTGGCGCCGGCCGCCGCCGCGCTGGCCGGGCTGCCGGCCGGATGGCCGGCAGTCGTTCGTCCGTCGTGCGGCTGGTCCATCCAGCCGACCGGCTTGCGGCACTGCTGCTCGAACTGGCGCGCCAGCCGCTCGCCGATCTGGCGCGAGCGGCCCTTGATCTGGCTCCAGTAGCTGGGCTGGATCTGCAGCTTCTCGGCGAAGCGCCGTTCCAGCCCGCGCAGGGTGGCGGCGTCGGGCGCCTTGACGGTGGCCTGCACGAACTCGTCGAAGAGGCGCAGCGCGTTGTCCAGGCGGATGCGCGCCACGTCATGCAGGGAAGTCATGCCCCGATGATAAACGCGGCTTGCCCTGGTGCCGCGGCGCCGTGCAGGCCTGGGTCACGCCGGCGGGCGCCGTGCGGAGCCCCTCGAGGGCCCCGCCGTCACCGCCTGCACGGCGCCCCGGCCCGGGATCCCATGCATTGATGACCCGACGGTGTACCAAGCGGTGTCCGCCCGGCCGGCCACCCTGCGGAGCGGCGCATTTCGCGCGACAGTCGCGCTGCGGTGGCGCGGCCGGGCGGCGCGCCCGGGCGGGACCGCTGGATCGGACGGTGGCCGTGCGCCAGGCGCGGGCTCACCACGCACAGAGGGGAGGATTCACGTCATGCCTTACCTGGGCCTCGGGCTTCATGTGCTGTTGGCCCTGCTCTGCGGGGTGCACGCGGTGCGCACCGGCCGGCCGCTCTACTGGCTGGTCATCCTCTTCAGCTTTCCGCTGCTGGGCAGCCTGATCTACTTCCTCGCGGTCTACCTGCCCGAATCGAGGCTGGAGCGCCACGCGATCCGGTCGGCCGCGGCTCCGCTACGGCGCCGCGCGTGCCTGCGTCGAGTGCCAACGGTACGGCGATGCCGTGTCCCACCTCGAAGCGCTGCGTGACGCCCGTCCGGACTACCGGCCCGATGGCGTGACCCTGCTGCTGGCGCGGGCCTACGCCGGCAGCGGCCGGCCGGCCGAGGCGCGGGAGGCGTTCGAACGCGCGGTCGGCCGGTTCGGCACCTTCGAGGCCGTCGCCGAGTACGAGATCTGGGCGCTCGCCACCGGTGATGCCGCCCTGGCGGCGCGCATGCAGAAGGAGGTCGACCGGATCACGGGCCGCTGGAACGCGCTGAGCCAGGAGCTCAACCAGCCGGTGCTGCGGCGCCTGAAGGCCGCACAGCAGCTGGCGGCCCGGCCGCATTGACACGGTGCGGGCCGCGGCCGGCCGGGGCTTCGGTTACCCTGGTCTGCCGTCGTTCCAGGGGATTTGCAATGCCGGCTTCCGTCCACGCCGGGTGGCTGCCCGGCAGCATCGGCCGCATCGTTGAGCTGCAGGCGCGCTACTACGCCGACCTGGTCGGCTTCGGCCTGCCGTTCGAGGCCAAGCTCGCCCGCGAGCTGGCGGGCTTCTGCCTGGACTTCCAGCCGGGCCGCGACGGGCTGTGGCTGGCGGTCGAGGACGGACGCATCGAGGGCTCGATCGCGATCGACGGCGCGCACGCCGCCCGCGACGGCGCGCACCTGCGCTGGTTCATCCTGTCGGACCGGCTGCGCGGCCAGGGCATGGGCCGGCGGCTGCTGGACTGCGCGACGCGCTTCGCCGATGCGCGGGGCCATGCCAGCACCTACCTGTGGACCTTCTCCGGCCTCGACGCCGCCCGCGACCTGTACGAGGCGGCGGGCTTCCGCCTGGTGCACGAGGCCAGCGGCGACCAGTGGGGCCGGGTGGTCACCGAGCAGCGCTTCGAGCGCCCCGGGGCCTAGCGTCGCGGCCGCGGCCGGCGCCGCTCAGGCGCGCGGCCCGGCCAGCAGCCCGGGGTGGATGTCGGCCAGCGTGGCGCAGCCGGTCAGCGCCATCGCCGCTTCCAGCTCGTCGCGCAGCAGGCGCAGCACATGGGCCACGCCCTGGGCACCGGCCACGGCCAGGCCGTGCAGCGCCGGCCGGCCCACCAGCACGGCCTGGGCGCCGCCGGCCAGGGCCTTGAGCACGTCGGTGCCGCGGCGGATGCCGCCATCGACCAGCAGCGCCGGCGCGGCGCCAGGGGCGCCGGCCAGGGCCGCGGCGATGTCGGGCAGCGCGTCGGCGGTGGCCAGCGCGGTGTCCAGCACGCGGCCGCCGTGGTTGCTGACGACGACGCCGGCCGCGCCCAGCGCGGCGGCCTGGCGCGCGTCGTCGGCGTGCAGCACGCCCTTGAGCAGCAGCGGCAGCCGGGTGTGGGCGCGCAGCCAGGCCACGTCGTCCCAGGTGGCGGCGTGGTGCAGCAGGCCGTCGAACAGCGCGCTGCCGCCCGGCGGCACGGCGCGCGCGGGCACGGTCTGGCCCTGCAGGTTGACGGCGGCCACGCCGGGCGGCAGCACGAAGCCGGCGCGGCGCTCGGCGTCGCGCACGCCCTGGCAGGGCGCGTCGACGGTGAGCACCAGGGCCTCGTAGCCGGCGGCCTCGGCGCGCCGCACCAGGTCCAGCGTGAAGCCGCGGTCGGGCTGCAGGTAGAGCTGGAACCACAGCGGCCCGCGCGTGGGCTCGGGCAGCACGCGGGCGGCCACCTCGGCCAGCGGCGTGCTGGCCTGGGCGCTGAGCACGTAGCCTGCGCCCAGCACCGCGGCGGCCAGCGCGCTGGCCAGTTCGCCGTCGGGGTGGGCCAGGCGCTGGTAGGCCATCGGCGCCAGCAGGATCGGGCTGGGCCAGTCGCGGCCCAGCAGGGTGCAGCGGGTGTGGCCGCCGGCCAGCGGGCGCAGCACGCGCGGGCGCAGGCGCAGGCGCTGCCAGGCGGCGGCGTTGTCGCGGCGGGTCTGGCCGTCGCCGGCGTCGCCGTCCAGGTAGGCCCAGTGGGCGGCGGGCAGGCGGGTGCGGGCCAGGGCCTCGTAGTCGGCCAGGTCGACCGGCGGCGCGGCCGGTGCGTCGCCCGGCGGGGCGGTGCCGCTCATGTGTCGGCCCACAGCCGCAGCAGGTTGTGGTACGTGCCGGTCAGCGCCACGGCGTCGGCGTCTTCGCCGTGGCGCTGGCGCAGGCGCATCAGCGCCATGTCCATGTCGAACAGCAGGCGGCGCTGCTCGTCGCTGCGCACCAGGCTCTCGATCCAGAAGAAGCTGGCGACGCGGGTGCCGCGGGTCACCGGCTCGACGCGGTGCACGCTGGTGCCGGGGTAGAGCACGGCGTCGCCGGCCGGCAGCTTGATGCGCGGGCTGCCGAAGGTGTCGGTGATGACCAGCTCGCCGCCGTCGTAGCTGGCCGGGTCGGCCAGGAAGACGGTGCAGCTGAGGTCGGTGCGCACACGCTGGCCGGCCTGCGGCCCGGTGGGGATGTGGCGGATCGCCTGGTCGACGTGGTCGCCGTAGAAGTTCGCGTCGCCGCCGTAGCGGTTGAACATCGGCGGCAGCACGCGCTTGGGCAGCGCGGCCGAGAAGAACAGCGCGTGGCGCTCCAGCGCGCCCAGCAGCAGGGTCTGCAGCGCGCGCGCCGCGTCGCAGCCGGTGGGCAGCTGCTGGTTGTTCTTGACCTGCGCCGCCTGCGGGCCGGCGGTGGCGCGGCCGTCGGTCCAGGGGGCATCGGCCAGCAGCGCCTGGGCGCGGGCCAGCTCGTCGGGGCTCAGGACCTGGGGGATGTGCAGCAGCATGGGCGGTGCGGGGTCTTGGCCAGCGACGACGGGCCGCGCGCGCGGCCCGTCGTCGCCGGGATCAGGCGGTCAGAACTTGTAGGTGCCGGTCAGCTGCAGCTGGCGGCCCTTGCCGGGGATGTAGTGGCCACGGTACAGCATGTCGGCGTAGAGCTTGTTGCTGACGTTGTTCAGGTTCAGCTTGAAGCTCAGGTCGCCCTGGGTGTACTCGGCCATCAGGTCGCCGGTGAGGTAGCCGGGCACGTCGAAGGTGGTCACCTGGTAGGGCGCCATCTTGCTGCGCATGTTCACGCCGCCGCCGAAGCGCCAGTTGGGCGTCAGCTGGTAGGTGGTCCACACGGTGCCGCTGTGCTTGGGGATCAGGCCGGGGCGGCTGCCCACCGGCTCGCCCTGCAGGCTGCAGTTGGCGCAGGTGACGGTGCCGCCGGCGTTGACCTGTTCGGCGCCCTTGTCGATCTTGGCGTCGGGGATCCAGGCGTAGCTGACGAAGACCTCCCACTGCTTGCTGATGCGGCCGGCCAGGTCGATCTCGAAGCCGGCGGCGTGGCGCTGGCCCGAGAGCACGTAGTTCGTCGCGTTCACCGTCTCCGAGTCGCGGTTGCGCTCGTTTTTCTTGACCGCGTAGAACAGCGCGGTGCGCACGCTGAGGTTGCCGTCGTACAGGTCCAGCTTGCCGCCGAGCTCGTAGTTCTCGCTGGCCTCGGGCGGGGTGTTGCTGCCCAGCGCGTCGTACTGGTAGGTGTCGCCCGAGGTGTTGAACGAGGTGCCGTAGCTCAGGTGCCAGCTGGCGAAGGGGCTGGGCTGCCACAGCACGCCGAAGCGCTTGCTCCACAGCGAGTCGCCGCGGCCGCGCTCGGTGGCGGCGGTGGTGCCCAGCGTCGGCGTGGTGTACTTGCCGACGAAGCGGTCCCAGCGCAGGCCGGCTAGCACCTTCCAGTCCGGCGCGACCTGGACCAGGTCCTGGCCGTAGACGCCCAGGGCCTTGGCCTCGAAGCTGCGGTTGCGGGTGCGGATGCGCAGCGACTCGTCGACGCCGACGCCGTTGTCGGGCGTGCCGAGGGTCGTCGTCGGCTTGGTCAGGTTGACGCCGGTGGGCGTGCTCAGCGCGAAGTTGTCGAAGTCCTCGCGCGCGGCGTCCACGCCGGCCTGCACGCTGTGCTTGAAGCCGAGGGCCTCGAAGCGGCCGCTGTAGTCGCTCTGCAGGTAGACGGTGTCCATGTCCATGACCTTGTTGTTGCTGCCGCGCGTCAGCACGGTGGCATCGGTCAGGGTCTCGGCGGTCACGGCCTTGCCGTCGGGCTGCAGGCTGGCGGCGGCGAAGCGCACCGCGCTGGCGCGCAGGTCGCGGGTGTAGCGGCCGGCGCGCAGCGTGGTCTTGAGCTCGCTGCCGGCGCCGAAGCGGTGGATGTGCTGCAGCGTGGTCAGGTCGACGCCGCTCTTCGAGTAGTCGCTGGCGGCGGCGTAGACGTTCTTCGGGTCCACCGGGATCAGCACGCGGCTGGTGGCGCCGGTGCTGGGGGTCAGGTAGGGCAGGCCGTAGTGGATGCCGTTGTCGTTGTTCAGGTGGTAGTAGCTGACGGTGAACTCGTCCCGGGTGCCGATGCCGAAGCCGGCGCTGAGGGCCAGCCCTTCCTTGTCGATCTTGTTGCCCCAGTTGTCGGCCTGGGTGTTCATCGCGTTGACGCGCAGCGCGCTGTTCTCGCCCAGGCGCGCGTTGAGGTCGGCGGTGGCGCGCAGGTAGCCGCCCGAGCCGGCGGTGACGGACACCTCGTTGCGGCCGAACAGCAGCGGCTGCTTGCTGGCCTGGTTGACCGCGCCGCCGGTGGAGCCGCGGCCGAACAGCATCGACGCCGAGCCGCGCAGCACCTCCAGGCGGTCCCAGTTGAAGCTGTCGCGCTCGTAGAAGGCGGGGTCGCGGATGCCGTCGACGAAGATGTCGCCGGTGCTCTGCAGCGAGAAGCCGCGCAGGCGGATGTCCTCCTCGCCGCCCTCGGCGGCCAGGAAGCTGATGCCGGCGGTGTTGTGCAGCGCCTCCTTCAGCGTGTCGAGGTTGCGGTCGTCGATCAGGCGCTCGGTGACCACGGTGACCGACTGCGGGATGTCGCGCAGCTCCTGGTTGCCCTTGCCGATGCCGGTGGTCACCGCCTGCACCGAGTCGCGGCCCTCGCGGACCTTGCTGGCCTTGGCGCGCACCACCGGCAGCGTGGCGTCGGCGGGCGCGCTGGCGGCGGCGGCCGCCGGCGCGGCGGCGGCCGGGGCGGTCTGCGCACCGGCCAGGCCGGCCAGGCCGAAGCCGGCGGCCAGCGCGCCCAGCGGCAGCAGCCGCAGCGCCGGGGCGTTCGGGCCGTTCGGGACGTTCGGGGGCGGGGTCTTGGTGGGCGGGGTCTTGCGCATGGTGTCTCTGGGTGCGGGTTGTGGAACAGCGGGTGGGGACGGCGGGCGCAGGCGGGCCCGCGGCGGCCGCGCCGGGGCGCGGTCGTCGTTGTTCGGATGGCAGGCGGGGGGGGGGTGCGGCGGGGGGCGGGCTCAGCGCGCCTCGGGTTCGCTGACGAAGCCGATCCGCGTCAGCCCGACCTTGCCGGCGTCGGCCAGGGTCTCGGCCACCGCGCGGTAGGCCACGGCCTGGTCGGCGCGCAGGTGCAGCTCGGGCGGCGGCTTGCCGCCGCCGGCGGCGGCGACCGCGGCGGCGAAGCGCTCGGCCGCCTGGGCGCGGCTGACCACCTCGCCGTTGTAGAAGCGCTGGCCGGTGGCGTCGATGGCGAACTCGATCTTGTCGGGCTTGAGCTCGTTGACGCTGGCGCTGGCCTTGGGCAGGTCCAGCTTGACCGCGTGGGTCAGCAGCGGCGCGGTGACGATGAAGATCACCAGCAGCACCAGCATCACGTCGATCAGCGGCACCATGTTGATCTCGGCCATCGGCGCGGCGCCGCGCTTGCCGTCGAAGGAGGCGAAGGCCATGGTCGTCGCGTCCGTCCGGTCAGGCCGTGGCGGCGGCCGGGCGCAGCGGGCGCACGCGCTCGCCCTCGGCGGCATGGCTGGCGGCGCCGGGCGCCTGGCCCAGCGTCAGGAAGCTGTGCAGCTCGTAGGCGAAGGCGTCGAGCCGCGCCGCGGTGACGCGGTTGCCGCGGGTGAAGGCGTTGTAGGCCACCACCGCCGGGATCGCCACCGCCAGGCCCAGGCCGGTCATGATCAGTGCCTCGCCGACCGGGCCGGCCACCTTGTCCAGCGTGCCGGCGCCGCTCATGCCGATGGCCACCAGCGCGTGGTAGACACCCCAGACGGTGCCGAACAGGCCGACGAAGGGCGCGGTGGCGCCGACCGTGGCCAGCAGCGTCAGCCCGCTTTCCATGCGGGTGGTCTCCTCGTCGAGCACCTTGCGGATGGTGCGGGTGATGAACTCGCTGGTGCCGCCGGCGTCGGCCAGGCGGGTGGCGCCGTGGCGGGCGTGGTGCTCCTGGGCGTGCAGCGCGTGGGCGGTGAGGTGGGCGAAGGGGTCGTGCGCGCCGTGGGTGGCCAGCTCGTGGCGCACCGCGTCCAGCGTCGGCGCGTTCCAGAAGCCGGCCAGGAAGTCGGCGCCGCGGCGGTTGCGCCGCCACTGCGTGAAGCCCTTGATCGCCATCAGCGCCCAGGAGGCGAGCGACATCAGCAGCATCAGCACCAGCAGGGCCTTGCCCAGCGGGTCGCTCTGCGCAATGAAATGGCCGAAGCCGAGGGAGGAGGTGGGTTCCATGGTGGGGGCTGGGCAGCGTGGGGATTCAGGGCGGATGGCGGCGGCGGGCGCTCATTCCAGCTCGTAGGCCAGCGGCGCGATCGCGCTGACCTCGATGGGCTGGCCGTTCTCGAGGAAGGGGGCGATGCGCGCCTGGCGCATCGCCGACAGCGCCTGCTCGTCGAGGCGGGGGAAGCCGGAGGACTTGTGCAGCGCCACCTGGCGGGCGCGGCCGGCGGTGTCGAAGACCACGCGCACCAGCACCGTGCCGGACTCGCCGAGCCGGCGCGAGGCCATCGGCAGCTCGACCGGCGGCAGCACCGCGTAGCGCAGCGCCGAGGCCGCCACCGGCTTGGGCGCCGGCGCCGGCGGGGCGGCGGGGGCCGGGGGCGCGGGCGGGGCCGGCGGCGCGGGTGCGGCGACCACCGGCACCGGGGCCGGCGGCGGCACGACGAAGCTGCTGGGCGCCGGCGCCTCGGTGGGCGGCGCGGCGACCACCGGCAGCGGCGTGGGCATCGGCTGGGTGGTGCGGCGCACCTGGGGCGGGGCCGGCGGGGGCGGCGGCGGCTTCGGGGTGGGCGGCGGCTCGGCCGAGATGAAGTCGACCATCAGCGGCGCCACCTCGCGCAGCGTCTGCTGCACCGCGCCGAGCTGCAGCAGGCCCCAGACCGCCAGCAGGTGCGCGCCGGCGACGCCGGCGACCAGCCAGCGCCGCTCGCCACCGCTCAGGTCGGCCGGGGCCGCGCCGAGGGGCAGGGCGGGCAGGGCGGGCCGGTCGGCGGGCGCCGGGGCCCGGGCCGGCGTCTGAGCCGTGGCCGGGGCCGCGGCGCGGGGCCCGCCCGCCCCGGGCGTGGCCGCCGCCAGCGTGGAACGCGGGCCGGCGGAGGGCAGGGGCAGGGCGGAGGACGTCATGGCAGGAACCAAAGCGAAGCGCGAAACGTCATGTTAATGTAAATGAGAATGAGTCGTAAATAATCCGACTAAAGAACTTGAGCTGCAGGCACGCCACCGCGCGGGCAGAGTGGCGAAGACGCGGGCTCAAAGTCGGTCCGCTGGTATCGCGGACCGCGCCTCGCCAGCCGCGGAACGCCTTCCGGCGCTCCGCGCGCGGGCTCAGAGCCGGGCCGCTGGCATCGCGGCCCGTCCTTCGGCAGGCGCCCAGGCCCTTCCGGGCCTGGGCGTCCGGGCTCAGTCCTCTTCCCGGGTGTGCCAGTTGGCGACGAGCTGGGTCTGCACGGCGGGCGGCACCGCCGCGTAGTGCGACAGCGCCAGCGTGTAGCGGCCCTGGCCGCTGGTCATCGCGTTCAGCCGCGACTGGTAGCCGGCCAGTTCGCTCAGCGGCGCCTGGCCGCGGATCAGCACGCTGCCGAGCAGGCCGGCGTCGGTGCCGTTGACCTGGCCGCGGCGCGCGGACAGGTCACCGGTGATGTCGCCCATCGCCGCCTCCGGCGCGCTGATCTCGACGTCGACGATGGGCTCCAGCACCATCGGCCGGGCCTCGCGCACCGCCGCCAGCATGGCCTTGCGCCCGGCGGTGACGAAGGCGATCTCCTTGCTGTCCACGCTGTGGTGCTTGCCGTCGAAGACGGTGACGCGCACGTCGACCACCGGGTGGCCCGAGATCGCGCCGCCGGCCAGCACCTCGCGCACGCCCTTCTCGACCGCCGGGATGAACACGCCGGGGATGGTGCCGCCCTTGACCGCGTCCACGAACTCGAAGCCGGCGCCGCGCGGCAGCGGCTCCACCCGCAGGTACACCTCGCCGAACTGGCCGGCGCCGCCGGTCTGCTTCTTGTGGCGGTGGTGGCCCTCGGCCGCTGCGGTCACCGTCTCGCGGTAGGCGATGCGCGGCGGCGCGGTGTCGACCTCGAAGCGGTGCTGCTCGCGCAGCCGCTCCAGCAGCATGCGCAGGTGCAGCTCGCCCAGGCCGTAGACCACGGTCTCGTTGGTCGTGGCCACGTGCTCGACCTTCAGGCAGGGGTCCTCCTCGACCAGGCGGCCGAGGATCTCCCACAGCCGCTGCTCGTCGCCGCGGCGCCGCGGCGCGATGGCCAGGCCGTGCACCGGCACCGGGAAGGGCAGGGGCTTGAGGTGGATGTGGTCGTCCTCGGCGGCGTCGTGCAGCACGGCGTCGAAGTGCAGCTCGTCGACCTTGGCGATCGCGCACAGGTCGCCCGGCACCGCGCGCGCCACCTCCACATGCTGCTTGCCCTGCAGCAGGTACAGGTGGTTGACCTTGAAGGGCTTGCGGCCGTCGCCGACGTAGAGCTGGCTGCCCGGCACGATGGTGCCCTGGTGCACGCGCAGCACGCCCAGCTTGCCGACATAGGGGTCGACGGTGACCTTGAAGACATGCGCCAGCACGTGCTGCTCGGGGTCGGGCTCGGCGTGCATCAGCTGGGCGGCGGCGCCCTCGCCACGGAGGAAGTCGGGCGGGTTGCCCTCGCCCGGGTGGGGCAGCAGGTGGTGGATCACGTCCAGCAGCTCGGCCACGCCGGCGCCGCTGCGCGCCGAGACGAAGCACACCGGGATCAGGTGGCCCTCGCGCAGCGCCTGTTCCAGCGGCGCGTGCAGCTCGGCGGGGTCGACGTCGCCGTCGTTCAGGTAGCGCTCGACGAAGGCCGCGTCGACCTCGACCACCTGCTCGACCAGCGCGCGGTGCGCCGCGTCCACGCTGCCGAAGTCGCTGTGCCCGGCGCGCTTGAAGAAGCAGTCGACCACCCGCGCGCCGCCGCCGTCGGGCAGGTTCAGCGGCAGGCATTCCTTGCCGAAGGCGGCCTGGATCTGGGCCAGCAGCCCGGGCAGGTCGACGCCGGCGGCGTCGATCTTGTTGACGATGACCAGGCGGTCCAGCCCGCGCTCGGCGGCCTGCTGCATCAGGCGCACGGCCATCGGCTCCAGGCCGGCGGTGGCGCTGACGACGATGGCCGCGGTCTCCACCGCCTCCAGCGCCGGCAGGCTCTGGCCGACGAAGTCGGGCGCGCCGGGGGTGTCGATCAGGTGGATGCGGCTGCCGCGCCAGTGGGTGTGCAGCAGGGCCGAGCCCAGCGAGTGCTGCATGCGGCGCTCCAGCGGGTCGAAGTCGCTGACGGTGCTGCCGCGCTCGATGCTGCCGGCGCTGGCGATGGCGCCGGAGGCCACCAGCAGGGCTTCGGCCAGCGAGGTCTTGCCGGCCGCGGCCGGGCCGACCAGGGCCAGCGTGCGGATGTCGGTGGTGGTCACCTGGGCCGGCGTGCCGCCGGCGGCTTGTGGGCTTGGCATGAGCGCTCTCCTCGGGTCGCGCTCGCCACCCGCACCATCGCGGCGGTCGGGCGCAGGTTGGGTGAGGTCAGCCTATGCCTGTCGGCTCAGCGGCGCAAGAGGGGCCGGTCAAGGCCCGGTCAGGCCGTGCGCCCGGGCGCGCGGCGGCGCAGGCCGGCCAGCAGCGCGTCCACCGCGGTGGGCACGGTGCGCATCAGCATCGCGCTGCAGTCGGCCTGGGTGCACAGGCGCAACAGGCCGTCGATCAGCGCCAGCAACGCCACCGCGGCCTCGTGCGGGTCGATGCCCTCGCCCAGCGTGCCGGCCGCGCGCGCCGCCTCCATCAGCCGCGCCAGCCGCAGCAGGAAGGCGCGCAGCGCCTCGTTCTGCCGGCCGGCCAGCGGCGCGAGCTCGCCGACGAACTCGGTGCGGTGCAGCAGGATCGTGAAGACGCGGCGCATGCGCGGCTGCGCCTGCATCAGCTCGAACGGCGCCAGCGCCACGGTGCGCAGCGCCTCCAGCGGGTCGGCGCCGGCACCGTCGGTCGTCAGGGCGCGGGCCTCGGCCTGCACCAGCACCTGCTCCAGCGGCAGGTCGACGCGGGCCAGCATGGCGTCGAACAGCGCCAGCTTGTCGGCGAAATGCCAGTAGATCGCGCCGCGCGTCAGGCCGGCCGCGGCGGCGATGTCCTGCAGCGAGCTGCGCGACAGCCCGCGCTCTAGGAACACCTGCTCGGCGGTGTCGAGCAGGTGTTCGCGGGTGGCCTGCGCGGCTTCCTTGGTGCGCCGGGCCATCAGCCGCCTCCGCAGTGCCGGGGCGCGGCGTGCGCACAAGCCGGCCGCCGGCGCAAGCGCGCGGCGGTGATGACCCCGGTGGGGCGCAGGGTTGTGTGCGGGTGCAGCATACATTCGAGATTGTATGTAAACTGGCTGCACGTCTCCCCAATGCCCGAGTCTTGAGGCATGACAAGATCCCTGTCCTCTGCCCGACCCGGCCCCCTGTCGTACCGCGGCGCCACCCGCCGACCCGCCATGCCCCCCTCCGTCCTGATCCCCGCCCCGACCCGAACCGTGCTGCGCCGGCCCGTGCTGGCCGCCTGGCCCCTGCTGCTGGCGCTGGCCGCCTGCGGCGGTGGCGAGGGCGGCGCCAAGGGCCCGGGCGGCCCCGGCGGGGCGGGCGGCGGCATGCCGCCGGCCACCGTCGGCGTGGTCACGGTGCAGCCCGGCGCGGTGCCGCTGGCCGCCGAGCTGCCCGGCCGGCTGGAGGCCTGGCGCACCGCCCAGGTGCGCGCCCGCGTGCCGGGCATCGTCGCCAAGCGCCTGTTCACCGAGGGCGGCGCGGTGCGCGCCGGCCAGCCGCTGTTCCAGCTGGACGACGCGGTCTACCGCGCCAGCGTGGCCAGCGCCGAGGCCGCGGTGGCCCGCGCCGAGGCGGCGCTGGCCCAGGCCCAGGCCCAGGTGCAGCGCAACCAGCCGCTGGTCCAGGCCAAGGCCATCAGCGACCAGGAATGGCTGCTGACCCAGACCACCGCCAAGACCGCCCAGGCCGACCTGGCCACCGCCAAGGCCGCGCTGCAGACCGCGCGCATCAACCTGGACTACGCCGCGGTCAAGGCGCCGATCGACGGCCGCATCGGCCGCGCGCTGGTCACCGAGGGCGCGCTGGTCGGCCAGGGCGAGGCCACGCAGCTGGCGCTGATCCAGCAGACCCACCCGATGTACGTCAACTTCACCCAGCCGGCGGCCGAGGCGCTGCGCCTGCGCCGGGCCTTCGACGCCGGCCAGCTCAAGCGTGCCGGCACCGGCGCGGCCGAGGTGCGCGTGGTGCTGGACGACGGCAGCGAATACCCGCTGCCCGGCAAGCTGCTGTTCGCCGACCCGACGGTGGACCCGGCCACCGGCCAGGTCAGCCTGCGCGCCGAACTGCCCAACCCGCAGGGCGCGCTGCTGCCCGGCCTGTTCGTCAAGGTGCGGCTGGTGCAGGCCACGCGCGACAACGCCATCCGCCTGCCGCAGCAGGCGGTCACCCGCGGCCCCACCGGCGACACCGTGCTGGTGGTCGGGCCCGAGAACAAGCCGCAGCCGCGACCGGTGCAGATCGGCGGCAGCCTGGGCAGCGACTGGGTGGTCACCGGTGGCCTGAATGCCGGCGAGAAGGTCATCGTCGACGGCTTCCAGAAGATGATGGTGCCCGGCGCGCCGGTGAACCCGGTGCCCTGGACGCCGCTGCCCAAGGGCGGTGCTGCCGCCGGTGGCGCCGGCGCGGCGCTGGCCGCCGCAGCGGCCTCGGGCGCCGCCGCGCCCGCCTCCGCGGCCGCCAGCCGCTGAACCCGGGAGCGCAACGATGCTGTCCGGATTCTTCATCGACCGCCCGATCTTCGCCTGGGTGATCGCGCTGTTCATCGCCGTGCTCGGCGGTGCCGCGATCACCAAGCTGCCGGTCGCGCAGTACCCCACGGTGGCGCCGCCGTCCATCGTCATCGCCGCGGCCTACCCCGGCGCCTCGGCCAAGGTGCTGGAGGACAGCGTGCTGTCCGTCATCGAGCAGGAGCTCAACGGCGCGCCGGGCATGATCTACATGGAGTCGATCGCCCAGGCCAACGGCAGCGGCACCATCACCGCCACCTTCGAGCCCGGCAGCAATGTCGACCTGGCGCAGATCGAGGTGCAGAACCGCCTGTCGCGCGCCACGCCGCGCCTGCCCAGCGCGGTGGTGCAGCAGGGCGTGCGCATCGACAAGTCGCGCTCGAACTTCCTGCTCTTCGTCTCGCTGACCTCCAGCAACCCGGCCTACGACTCGGTGGCGCTGGGCGACTACGCCGCGCGCTACATCCAGCCCGAGATCCAGCGCCTGGCCGGCGTGGGCCAGGCCCAGCTGTTCGGCACCGAGCGCGCGATGCGCATCTGGCTGGACCCGGCCAAGCTGGTGTCCTTCGGCCTCAGCCCGGCCGAGGTCACCGCGGCCATCCGCGCGCAGAACGCCCAGGTCTCGGCCGGCACGCTGGGCGAGCAGCCCGGCGTGACCGGGCAGACCATGAGCGCCACCGTGGTGGTGCAGGGCCAGCTCAGCGGGGCCGACGAGTTCGGCGCCATCGTGCTGCGCTCCAACACCGACGGCAGCACCGTGCGCCTGCGCGACGTCGCCCGCATCGAGCTGGGCGCCCAGGGCTACGGCACCTTCTCGCGGCTGAACGGCCAGCCCAGCTCGGGCATCGGCGTGCAGCTGTCGCCCACCGGCAACGCGCTGGCCACCGCCGACGCGGTGCAGGCGCGCATGGCCGAGCTGAAGGCCTACTTCCCGCCGGGCGTGGACTACAAGATCCCGTACAACAGCTCCAAGTTCGTGCGCATCTCGATCAAGCAGGTCATCGAGACCCTGGTCGAGGCGGTGGCGCTGGTGTTCGTGGTGATGCTGGTCTTCCTGCAGAGCCTGCGCTACACGCTGATCCCGACCATCGTGGTGCCGGTGGCCCTGCTGGGCACCTTCGGCATGCTGCTGACGCTGGGCTACTCGATCAACGTGCTGACGCTGTTCGGCATGGTGCTGGCCATCGGCATCCTGGTCGACGACGCCATCGTCGTGGTCGAGAACGTCGAGCGCCTGATGGCCGAGGAGGGCCTGAGCCCGCGCGACGCCACGCGCAAGGCCATGGGCCAGATCACCGGCGCGGTGATCGGCATCACCGTGGTGCTGGTCAGCGTGTTCGTGCCGATGGCCTTCTTCAGCGGCGCGGTGGGCAACATCTACCGGCAGTTCTCGCTGTCGATGGTCTCGGCCATCGTGTTCTCGGCCTTCCTGGCCCTGACGTTGACGCCGGCGCTGTGCGCCACCTTCCTCAAGCCGGTGGGCGCGCACCACGAGCGCAAGGGCTTCTACGGCTGGTTCAACCGCGTCTTCCACCGCACCGCCAAGACCTACGAGGGCGGCGTGGCCCGCGTGCTGCCGCGCGCCGGGCGCTGGATGCTGGCCTTCGGCGCGGTGGTGGTGGCGGTGGGCTGGATGTACACCCGCCTGCCCTCGTCCTTCCTGCCCAACGAGGACCAGGGCTACCTGATCGTCAACGTGCAGCTGCCCCCGGGTGCCACCGTCGAGCGCACCCAGGCGGTGATGCAGCAGGTCGAGGGCTTCATGATGAAGCAGCCCGAGGTCGACCAGGTGGTCTCGGTGATCGGCTTCAGCTTCTCGGGCCAGGGCCAGAACGCCGGCATCGTCTTCGTGCCGCTGAAGGACTGGTCCGAGCGCAAGGGCGCCGAGCACAGCGCCCAGGCGCTGGCCGGCCGCGCCTTCGGCGCCTTCATGGGCATCCGCGACGCCTTCATCTTTCCGCTGAGCCCGCCGCCCATCCCCGAGCTGGGCACCGCCACCGGCTTCAACTTCCGCCTGCAGGACCGCGGCGGCAACGGCCACGAGGCCCTGCTGGCCGCGCGCAACCAGCTGCTGGGCATGGCCCGGCAGAGCAAGGTGCTGGCCGGCGTGCGCCCCGATGGGCTGGAGGACGCGCCGCAGCTGCAGCTGGACATCGACCGCGAGCGCGCCTACGCGCAGGGCGTGGACTTCGGCAGCGTCAACGCGCTGCTGTCCACCGCGCTGGGCTCGGCCTACGTCAACGACTTCAACAGCAAGGGCCGGCTGCAGCGCGTGGTGGTGCAGGCCGACGCGCCGGCGCGCATGGCGCCGGAGGACCTGCTGAAGCTGCAGGTGACCAATGCCAAGGGCCAGCTGGTGCCGCTGTCGACCTTCGCGACCACGCGCTGGATCAACGGCCCGATGCAGACCACGCGCTACAACGGCTACCCGGCGATGCGCCTGGCCGGCGACGCCGCGCCCGGCCATTCCACCGGCGAGGCGATGGCCGAGATGGAGCGCCTGGCCAAGCAGCTGCCCAACGGCTTCGGCTTCGAGTGGACCGGCCAGTCGCGCGAGGAGAAGCTGTCCGGCGCCCAGGCCACCATCCTGCTGGCCTTCTCGATGCTGGCGGTGTTCCTGTGCCTGGCCGCGCTGTACGAGAGCTGGTCGATCCCGGCCTCGGTGATGCTGGTGGTGCCGCTGGGCATCCTGGGCGCGCTGGCCGGCGTGTGGATGCGCGGCATGCCCAACGACGTGTACTTCAAGGTCGGCCTGATCACCGTGATCGGCCTGTCGGCGAAGAACGCGATCCTGATCATCGAGTTCGCCAAGGACCTGCAGGCCGAGGGCAAGGGCCTGATCGAGGCCACGCTGACCGCCTGCCACCTGCGCTTCCGCCCGATCATCATGACCTCGCTGGCCTTCATCCTCGGCGTGCTGCCGCTGGCCATCTCCACCGGTGCCGGCGCCAACAGCCAGCGCGCCATCGGCACCGGCGTGATGGGCGGCATGATCACCGCCACCGTGCTGGCCGTGTTCTTCGTGCCGGTGTTCTTCGTCGTCGTGCGCCGGCTGTTCCCCAGCACCCACGTGGCGCCGCACGGCACCTCGATCTCGGCGCCTGCACCGGCGGTGCACGTGCCGCACGCGGCGCACGGCGCCGGCCACAGCGCGCCCGGTGGAGAGTCCGCATGAGCCCGCGCCACCCGTCCCCCGCCGACACCCCCCGCATGAGCCGCCGCATGTCTTCCCGCCTGTCCCGCCGCACGCGCTGCACCGTGGCCGCCGCCGCGGCGCTCGCCGCGCTGCTGGCCGGCTGCGCCACCCCGCCGGCCGCCGGCCCCACCGAGCCCGCCCAGGCGCTGCAGCAGGCCGCGGTGCCGGCGCAGCTGCCGGTGGCCGCCGGCGCGCCGGCCGACACCGCCGCGGCCGACTGGCGCGCGCTGGTCACCTCGCCGCGGCTCAAGCGCCTGGTCGAGCTGGCGCTGCAGGGCAACCGCGACCTGCGCGTGGCCGTGCTCAACGTGCAGCGCGCCCAGGCCGCGCTGCAGGCCACCGACGCCAACCGCCTGCCCACCGTGGGCGTGGGCGGCGGCGCCAGCCGCGCGCCGAACAGCCAGGGCAAGCAGGCCAACAGCTTCACCGCCGGCGTGCAGCTGGCCAGCTGGGAGCTGGACCTGTTCGGCCGCCTGGCCAGCCTGAGCGAATCGGCCCGCGCCCAGCTGCTGGCCAGCCAGGCCGGCCGGCGGGCCGCCGAGCTGGCGCTGACGGCCACCGTACTGCAGGCCGGGCTGGCGCTGCAGGCCGACGAGGAGCTGCTGGCGCTGGCGCGCCAGACCCTGGCCAGCCGCGAGGAGAGCCTGCGGCTGACCACGCTGCGCGCGTCGGTGGGCGCCGCGTCGGCGCTGGAGCTGCAGGCGCAGCAGACCCTGGTCGCCCAGGCCCGCGGCACGCTGGCCCAGCTGACGCGCCAGCAGGCGCAGGACGCCAACGCCCTGGCCCTGCTGCTGGGCCAGCCGGTGCCCGCCGAGCTGCTGGTCGGCGCCGCCGACGTCCGCCTGGCCGAGGAGGCCTGGCTGGCCGAGGTGCCGGCCGGGCTGTCGTCGGCGGTGCTGCTGCGCCGGCCCGACGTGCTGCAGGCCGAGCAGACGCTGCGCGCGGCCGACGCCAGCATCGCCGCGGCCCGCGCCGCCTTCTGGCCGACGATCACGCTGACCGGCCAGGCCGGCCAGGCCACCGCCCAGCTGTCCAACCTGTTCGAGGGCGGCCACTTCGTCTACACCGTGGCGGCCAACGCGCTGCTGACGGTGTTCGACGCCGGCCGCCGCCAGGCCAACGTCGACAGCGCCGAGGCGGCGCAGCAGATCGCCCGCGCGCAGTACGAGCGGGCGATCCAGTCGGCCTTCCGCGAGACCGCCGACGCGCTGGCCGGCCTGGCCACCTGGCGCGAGCAGCTGGACGCCCAGCGCGCCCAGCGCGACGCGGCGCGCGAGACCGCGCGCCTGGTCGAGCTCAAGGCCCGCCAGGGCGCGGCCAGCGTGCTGGAGCAGCTGGACGCCCAGCGCAGCCTGTGGGCCGCCGAACAGGCGGTGCTGCAGGTGCGGCAGGCCGAGCTGGCCAACCGCGTCACGCTGTTCAAGGCCCTAGGCGCCTGAGAGGCTGAGAGTTTTTCGCTCATGCCCGCTCGTCACGCCCCAAGCCGCCCGCTTGTCGTTGCAAATGCTCGCCATAGCCCGGGCTATGGCTGCGCTTTGCGCCTAAATCGGCCGGCTTGGGGCGCGCCGCTCGGTCACGATCGAAATCCTCTCAGCCTCTGAGCCCGGCGGCGCGCCGCCGGCCGGCGCGGGCGCGAACTGCAGCCGGTCGCAGCGGCTGAAGCCGGGCGGCGGCGGCGGCTGGTCGAAGCGCGCGCCGTGCACCGCGGCGACCTTGGCCACCACGCGGTGGCCCAGGCCCAGGCCCAGCGCGCCGACGGGCACCGCCGGCCGGCCCGGCGCCGCCGCGGCCGGCGAGCCGGCGCCCGGCGGCAGCGGCCCGTCGCACACCAGCAGCGTGCGTCGTGCGGCGTCCAGCCGCAGTTCGACCAGGGTGCCGGGCGGCGTGTGCGCCACCGCGTTCTCGACCAGGTTGCGCAGCGCCAGCTCCAGCAGCAGCGGGTGGCCGTCGACCCGGCAGGGCCCGGCGCTGTCCAGCGCCAGCTCGTGGCCGGCGGCCAGCGCCGCCGGCGCGGCGTCGGCCAGCACGCGGCGCGCCAGCGCCTCCAGGTCCACCGGCTGCGCGGCCTCGGCCAGCGCGGCGTGGCTGGCGCGGGCCAGCGCCAGCAGCTGGCCCAGCACCTCGCCGGCGTGCAGCGCGTCGCGCTCCAGCCGGGCCAGCGCGGCGCGGTCGGGCGGGCCCTCGGCCTCGCGCAGCGCGCGCGAGCGCAGCACCAGCGACGACAGCGGCGTGCGCAGCTCGTGCGCCAGCTCGCTGGCCAGCTCGCGCTCGTTCTGCAGCGCCGCGTGGTAGCGCGCCACCAGCTGGTTGATCGCGTCGACCACCGCGGTGAACTCCTGCGCCGGGTGGGCGTCGCGCAGGCCGCCGGCCTGCTGCACGTCCAGCGCGCGCACGTCGTCGCCCAGCGCGCGCAGCGGCCGCAGCCCGCGCCGCACCGCCAGGCCCAGCACCAGCGCCAGCGCCGGCAGCAGCCACAGCCCCGGCGCCGCGACCTGGCCGGCGATGTCCCAGGCCAGGCTGACGCGGTCGGCATCGTCGATCAGCACCAGCACGCGCTGGCGCGCCGCGGCGTCCGCGCCGTCGTCGGACCAGCGCGCGAAGCTGCGCCAGGGCCGCGGCGGGCTGCCCAGGGCCAGCGTGGCAAAGCCCTCCTCGCGGCTGAACGCCGGCAGCGGCGCCGGGCCGCTGTGCGCCAGCAGCCGGCCCTGGGCGTCCCACAGCACCAGGCTGATGGTGCGCTGGTACTCGTGGCTGGGCGGCGGCGGCGGGGCCTCGTCGTCGGGGGGCGCCTGCCAGCCGCGGCTGCCGCCGGCCAGCACCAGCGCGGCCACGCTGGCCAGGTGGCCGTCGGTCAGCTCGTCGGCCTCGTGCAGCCCGGCGCGGTAGCCGGCGACCAGGAAGCTGGCCCAGGTCAGCACCAGCGCGCCCAGCGTCCAGGCCAGCAGGTGCCGCAGCAGCGAGTGCGGCTGCGCCGCGGTGGCCGCCGGCGCGCTCACGCGGCCGGCTCCGCGGGCACGTAGTAGCCCACGCCGCGCAGCGTGCGGATCACCCCGTCGCCCAGCTTCTTGCGCAGGTGGTGCACGTAGACCTCGATGGCGTTGCTCTCCAGCGCGCTGTCGAAGTTGTACAGCGCCGCCTCCAGCTGCTGGCGCGACAGCACCCGCGGCCGCGCCTCCAGCAGGGCCAGCAGCACCGCGAACTCGCGCGCCGCCAGCGGCACCGGCTGGCCGTCGCGCAGCACGCTGCGGCCGGCCGGGTCGACGACCAGCGCGCCGTGCTGCAGCAGCGGCTGGCTGCGGCCGGCGGCGCGGCGGCGCAGCGCGCGCATGCGCGCGGCCAGCTCGTCGGGGTCGAAGGGCTTGGTGACGTAGTCGTCGGCGCCGCGGTCCAGCGCGTCCACCCGCGCGGCCACCTGCTCGCGCGCGGTCATCACCAGCACCGGGGTGGCCGGGTCGGGCAGGGCGCCGGCGGGGGCGGCGCGCAGCCGGGCCAGCAGGCCCAGGCCGTCGCCGTCGGGCAGGCCCAGGTCCAGCAGCAGCAGGTCGAAGGGCTCGGCGCGCAGTGCCGCCCAGCCGGCGGCCAGCGTGGCGGCGCGGTCCACCGCGTGGCCGTCGCGGCCCAGGTAGGCGGCCAGGCCCTCGGCGATGCCTTCGTCGTCCTCGACCACCAGTACGCGCATGGCGCGCATTGTCCGCGCCCCGCACTTAATGTGGCATTAAGCCGGCGCCGCGATGCTCCGCGCCATGACGAGACAACCCCCCGATGTGGCGGACGCCGGGCGTCGGCTGCTGCTGCTGACCGCCGTCGCCGCGCTGGCCCTGCTGGCCTGGGATGCCAGCGGCCTGGACATGGCCGTCGCCGGCTGGGCCGGCGGCCCGGACGGCTTCGCCTGGCGCCGGCATTGGCTGCTGTCCGGGCTGATGCACGACGGCATGCGGCTGCTGGCCTGGGCCCTGGCGCTGGCGCTGTGCCTGGGCGTGTGGTGGCCCTGGGGGCCGTTGCGCGCCTTGCCGGTGTCGCGCCGGCTGCAGCTGGCCGCCGGCGTGCTGGTGGCCACCGCGGTGGTCTCGCTGCTGAAGTCGGTGAGCCCGGCGTCCTGCCCCTGGGACCTGGCGGCCTTCGGCGGCGTCGCGCGGCCGGTGTCGCACTGGGCCTGGTGGTCCGCGCCGGCCGGCGCGGCCGGCCACTGCTTCCCGGCCGGCCACGCCAGCGCGGGCTTCGCCTTCGTCAGCGGCTACTTCGCCTTCCGGCCCCACGCGCCGGCGCTGGCGCGGCGCTGGCTGCTGGCGGCGCTGGGCGCCGGCCTGCTGCTGGGCCTGGCCCAGCAGTGGCGCGGCGCGCACTTCATGAGCCACACGCTGTGGAGCGCCTGGGCCTGCTGGTGCACCGCCTGGGTGGCGGACGCGCTGCACGGGCGCCTGACGCGGCGCGGGCCGCTGGCCATGGAGGGCGTCTGATGGCCGGCCCGACACCGATGGCCGGCGCCCCGGGGCGGCCGACGCCGGCCGGCCGGCTGCACGGCCTGATGCGCTGGCCGCTGGCCCTGATGCGCCGGCCGCTGGGCCTGATGCTGGCGGCCAGCCTGTGGATGGCCACGGTGGGCAACTGGGCGCTGTGGCAGGAGCTGGCCCGCCTGGGCGCGCTGCGCGGCGGCGCCGGCGTCGGCCTGGGCGTCTCGCTGGCGCTGATGGTCACCGCCGGGCTGCTGATGCTGCAAAGCCTGCTGGCCTGGCGCTGGACGCTCAAGCCGGTGCTGGTGGTGCTGCTGCTGGCCACCGCGGCGGGCACGCACTTCATGCTGGCCTACCGCATCGTCATCGACAGCACCATGCTGACCAACGTGCTGCAGACCGATGTGCGCGAGGCCGGCGACCTGTTCAGCCTGCGCCTGCTGGCAACGCTGGGCGTGATGGGCGTGCTGCCGGCGCTGCTGGTGTGGCGGCTGCCGCTGGAGCACGGGCGCTGGACGCGCCGGCTGGGCCACAACCTGCTGCTGCTGGCCGCCGCGGTGGCGCTGCTGGTGGCGGCCACGCTGGCCAGCTTCCAGGCGCTGTCGGCGACCATGCGCAACCACAAGCACGTGCGCTACCTGATCAACCCGCTGAATGCGGTCTACGCGCTCGGCGACCTGGCCAGCCAGCCGCTGCGGCGCAACACCCGCGTGCTGCTGCCGCTGGGCACCGACGCTGCGCTGGGCCCCCGCCACGCCGCCGCGGCCGCCGCCGGCGGCAAGCCGCCGCTGCTGCTGCTGGTGGTGGGCGAGACGGCGCGGGCCGACCACTTCGCGCTCAACGGCTACGGCCGGCCGACCAACCCGGCGCTGGCGGCGCTGCCGGTGGTCAGCTGGCGCAACGCCTGGGCCTGCGGCACCAGCACCGCGGCCTCGCTGCCCTGCATGTTCTCGCACCTGGGGCGCGAGGGCTTTGCCGACCGCAAGGCCGACCACGAGAACCTGCTGGACGTGGCCCAGCGCGCCGGCCTGGCCGTGCTGTGGCTGGACAACCAGGCCGGCTGCAAGGGGCTGTGCGACCGCGTGCCCAACGCCAGCACCACCGCGCTGCAGGACCCGGCGCTGTGCGGCGAGGGCGAGTGCCACGACGAGATCCTGCTGCAGGGCCTGGACGAGCGCCTGGCCGCGCTGCCGGCCGAGCGGCGCGCCCGCGGCGTGCTGCTGGTGATGCACCAGATGGGCAGCCACGGCCCGGCCTACTTCAAGCGCACGCCGGCCGCGCGCAAGCCCTTCGGCCCCGAGTGCACCAGCACCGCGCTGCAGGACTGCGACCGCGCCCAGCTGGTCAACGCCTACGACAACACCATCGCCTACACCGACCACGTGCTGGCGCGGGCGATCGCCTGGCTGCAGCAGCGCAGCGCGGTCAACGACACCGCGCTGCTGTACGTGTCGGACCACGGCGAGTCGCTGGGCGAGAACAACCTGTACCTGCACGGCCTGCCCTACGCGCTGGCACCCGATGCGCAAAAGCGCGTGCCCTGGATCACCTGGCTGAGCCCGGGCTACGCGCAGCGCCACGGGCTGGAGATGGCCTGCCTGCAGGCGCGCGCCGACGCGCCGGTGGCGCACGACCACTACTTCCACTCGGTGCTGGGGCTGCTGGACGTGCGCACCAGCGCCTACCAGCCGGCGCTGGACGCCTACGCCGCCTGCCGCCGCGGCGGCTGAGCCGCGTCGGCCGCCAGCCGCGGCGCGCCGGCGGCCGCGGCGTCCGGCGCGCCGGGCAGCGGGCGGACCCGGCCGTGCGGCAGCGCGCGCGCCAGGTCGGCCGACGCGTTCTCCGACGGGCCGCACAGCTGGCCGCGGCCCGCGGCCTTGGCCCGGTACAGCGCGGTGTCGGCGCGCTGCAGCAGCGCGTCCAGGCCTGCGTCGTCGGGCCCCAGCACCGCCAGGCCGGTGGAATGGCCCAGCGCGAAGCCCAGCTCGGCCGTGCCCAGGCGCAGCAGCTGGGCGCGCAGGCCCTGGTCGAAGGCCGTGGCGGACTCGGCGTCGGCCTGGTCCAGCAGCACGCAGAACTCCTCGCCGCCCCAGCGCGCGGCCAGGTCGCCGTGGCGCAGCGCCTGGCCCAGCTGGCGGGCGACCAGCTGCAGCGCGCGGTCGCCGGCCTGGTGGCCGCGGCCGTCGTTGACCGCCTTGAAATGGTCCAGATCGATCAGCAGCAGGGCCACCGGCGTGCCGCGGCTGCGCGCGCGGGCCAGCACGTCGCGGGCGCCGTCGTGCAGCGCGCGGCGGTTGAGCAGGCCGGTCAGGCTGTCGGTGCGGGCCATCGCCCGCAGCTGCAGCTCGGCCTCCTCGCGCCAGGCCACCAGCATGCTCACCGCGTTGAGCAGCAGCGTCAGGTTGCTGAGCAGCGCGGCGGCCAGGTTGACCGGGTGCGGCGTGCGCAGCGTCGGGTAGCTGGCGGTGAAGAAGGCGCCCAGCACGCCGCGCCAGGCGGTGACCACCGCCATCGCCGCCAGCGCGCCGCCGACCAGCCAGCGCCAGCGCGCGCCGCGCGCGGCCGGCAGCGGCCAGAACAGCACCAGCGCCACCGTCGCCAGCTGCAGCGCCAGCCCGGCGTTGGCCCAGCCGACGCGGAAGGCGTAGTGGCCGAAGCCCAGGCCGTAGCCCACCGGCACCGCCAGCGCCAGCGCCCAGACCAGGCGGCGCCCCGGGCGCGGGCCCAGCCAGCCGCGGTAGGACTCCCACATCAGCGCGTGGCCGCAGGCCAGGCAGGCCATGGCCAGCGTGGACAGCGGGCGGTCGTACCAGCCGGCGGCCAGCGTCACGCTGACCCAGCCGGCGGCCTGCAGCGCCGCCGCGCCCTGGGCGCAGCGCGCCGCGCGGCTGACGTGCCAGCCCATGATCGCGGGCAGCGCGACCGACAGCGCGATCACGTTGACCATCATCGTGACCAGCAGGGTCTGGACGTCGAGGCTCATGCAGGCGGTACAGCTTCGCTCGGCCGCGCCTCGGCGGCCCAACACCGGTTGTCGGCGCGCGCGCGCCGGACTTGAGCGGCCGCGGCTACTGGAAGGCCACCTCGGCGAAGCTGCGCAGCTTGCGGCTGTGCAGCTGGTCCAGGCGCTGGCGGCGCAGCAGCTCGATCGCGCGCATGCCGATGCGCAGGTGCTGGTCCACCCGCTCGCGGTAGAAGGCGTTGGCCATGCCGGGCAGCTTGATCTCGCCGTGCAGAGGCTTGTCCGACACGCACAGCAACGTGCCGTAGGGCACGCGGAAGCGGAAGCCGTTGGCCGCCAGCGTGGCGCTTTCCATGTCCAGCGCCACCGCGCGGCTCTGGCTGAAGCGGCGCTCCGGGCCCGGGTGCGGCAGCAGCTCCCAGTTGCGGTTGTCGGTGCTGGCCACGGTGCCGGTGCGCAGGATCTTCTTCAGCTCGTAGCCGTCGAGCTGGGTGACGTCGGCCACCGCGCGCTCCAGCGCCTGCTGCACCTCGGCCAGCGCCGGGATCGGCACCCACAGCGGCAGCTCCTCGTCCAGCACGTGGTCCTCGCGCACGTAGGCGTGGGCCAGCACGTAGTCGCCCAGCTGCTGGCTGTTGCGCAGGCCGGCGCAGTGGCCCAGCATCAGCCAGGCGTGCGGGCGCAGCACGGCGATGTGGTCGGAGATGTTCTTGGCGTTCGCCGGGCCGACGCCGATGTTGACCATGGTGATGCCCGAGTTGTCGGCGCGCACCAGGTGGTAGGCCGGCATCTGCGGCAGGCGCGGCGGCGGTGCGCCCAGCGCATCGTCGGCCTGGGCCGGCTGGCCGGCGCGGCGGGTGACCACGTTGCCCGGCTCGACGAAGGCGATGTAGTTGTCGCTGTCGGCGGCGTGCTTGGGCCAGTCGCCCAGCAGGCCGCCCTCGCCGGGGGCCTTGGCCATCATCTCGTGGCCCAGGCGCACGAACTCGTCGATGTAGAACTGGTAGTTCGTGAACAGCACGAAGTTCTGGAAGTGCTCGGGCGCGGTGCCGGTGTAGTGGCGCAGGCGTTGCAGCGAGTAGTCCACCCGCGGCGCGGTGAACAGCGCCAGCGGCAGCGGCTCGCGCGGGCCCGGCTCGTGGGTGCCGTTGGCGATGCCGTCGTCCATCGCCGCCAGGTCGGGCAGGTCGAAGACGTCGCGCATCAGCGCGCGGCGCTCGGCGCTCATCGTGCCCTCGACGTGGTCGTGCTGGGCGAAGCTGAAGTGGATCGGGATGGGCTGCTTGCTCATGCCCACCTCCAGCGGCCCGCCATGGTTGCGCAGCAGCAGCGCGAACTGCTCGCGGTAGTAGCTGGCGAACAGGTCGGGGCGGGTCAGCGTGGTCTCGTAGCTGCCGGGGCCGGCGACGAAGCCGTAGCTCAGCCGCGAGTCGGCCAGCGCCGAGCTCTGCGTGCGCACGCGCACAAAGGGGTAGCAGGCGCGCACGCGGCCCGAGGCGCCGCCCAGGCTTTCCGGCGACGCGCCGGCGACGAAGTCCTGCAGGCTGCGGCGCAGGTGGGCGATGCCGCTGTCGTAGATGGTGCGGGCATGGGCCAGCGCGGCGTCGGCGTCGGTGAAGCTCTGGGTGACGATCAGGGTCGGGTTGGGCATCGCCCATTGTGGCGCCGCCGCCACCGGCACGCGTGTGACAGCCGGCGCGGCCCGGCCTGCTACCCTTGGCGCCGCCGGCCCCGCCGGGGGCGGCCGCGGCGCGCTTCCGCGCCGGCGGACCGGACGCAGTGCATGACCTTCTTCGCCATCGACATCGGCAACACCCGCCTGAAGTGGGCCCAGTACGCCGCGCCCCAGCCCGGTGCCGGGCTGCTGGCCCACGGCGCGGTGTTCCTCGAGAACATCGACACCCTGGCCGAGACCGACTGGAAGGACCTGGCCCAGCCCGGCTCCATCCTGGGCTGCAACGTCGCCGGCGACGCGGTGCGCCACCGGGTGGAGGAGCAGCTGGAGCTGTGGGACCTGTCGCCGCGCTGGGTGGTCAGCGCCGCCCACGCCGCCGGCGTGACCAACGGCTACGACCACCCCGGCCGCCTCGGCACCGACCGCTTCGTCGCCCACATCGGCGCGCGCCACCATGTGCTGGCCCGCGGCCGCGCGCGGCCGGCGCTGGTGGTGATGGTGGGCACCGCGGTGACGGTGGACGCGCTGGACGGCGAGGGCCGCTTCCTGGGCGGCGTGATCCTGCCCGGCCACGGCATCATGCTCAGCGCGCTGCAGGGCGGCACCGCCGGACTGCGCGTGCCCACCGGCGAGGTCATGCCCTTCCCGACCAACACCAGCGACGGCCTGACCAGCGGCGGCACCTACGCCATCACCGGCGCCATCGAGCGCCTGCACCGCCACCTGGCCCAGCACTGCGGCGAGCCGCCGCTGACGCTGATGACCGGCGGCGCCGGCTGGAAGGTCGCGCCCTGGCTGGAGGTCGAGCACGAGCTGGTCGACTCGCTGCTCTTCGACGGCCTGCTGGCGCTGCAGTCGCACCGGCTGGCGCTCTGACGCGCTGCGCTTCGCCCCGCATGCGCTGCTGACCCGCGAGTACGCGACCCATGGCGACGACGGCCCGGTGACGCGGCAGGCCCTGGCGCGGGTGCCGGCCTTTCTGCGCGACCAGCTGGCGCCGGCGGCTTGAGGCCGCGCCGCGCCCCTTCGTCCTCAGCGGTCCTGCGCTGGCGCGTCGCCGGAGGCCGGCGCCCTGGCGCCTGTCCGGGGGCCCGCGGGCGCGCGGCCCGGCGCCAGGTCCGCGCGCAGCGTGGCGATCTCGTCCCGCAGCGTGTCGATCTGCCGGTGCAGGTCGCGCAGGATCTCGCGCTCGATGTCGCGTTCCTCGCTCTCCACCCACCGGGTGGCGATGGCCGCGGTGACCAGCGAGACCACGCCATAGCCCAGCATCACGACGAAGACCGAGAAGATCTTCGAGGCCGGTGTCGACGGCACGATGTCGCCGTAGCCCACGGTGGCGGCGGTGGTGAAGGCCAGCCACAGCCCGTCGGCCAGCGTGCGCGCATGGGGCTCCAGCCACCAGAAGCCGACGCCGCACAGGCCCAGCACCGAGGCGGCCAGCAGCAGCAGGTAGGTCAGCCCGCCGCGGGTGATCAGGTGCTGGATGCTCCAGACCATGCGCACCATCGTCGCGCAGGCCACCGCCAGCCGGAACAGCAGCGCCGCGGTGGACTGGCTGCTCTCGGGGATCAGCACCGACACCGCCAGGCCGCCGACCAGCGCCAGGTCGAGCGGGTTGGCGCGCAGGTGGCGACCGAAGCCGCTGTGCCAGGCGGTGTGCGCCAGCGCGCCGCCGGTGACCAGCGCGGCCAGCGCGTAGGCCAGCTTGGCCAGCAGCGGCGTCGGCTCGTCCAGCAGTTCGGCGTAGAAGGCCGGCACGGTGCCGGCCAGCGCCAGCAGCGTCGGCCAGCGCCAGCGCCGTTCGATGAGCCGGCCGCGCGCCGCCTCGCGCGGGGCCAGCCGCAGGCCCCACAGGGCGCCGCGTTGGAAGCGTTGCGACAGGTCGGCGAGCATCGCCCCAGCTTAGCCGCGCCGGGCGGCCCGGTCGCCTGACCGATGTCAAGCGGGTGCGTGGCGGCCACGCTGCTGCAGCGCTGCGATCACCGCGCTTATCGACCGAGCGCCGCCCCGCCCGTCTGCCACAGTGGGTCGGTCGCGTCCTGCCGGGGCGATGCCGCAGCGGTGGTGCGGCGCCGTGCCGGCGGTGGCGCTGTTCCGTGAACCCCCACAGGCTGCCCACGCTTCCCGATGTCCCATCCCCTCCCGCGCGTGTCCCCGTTCACCCTCGGCCGTTCGATCGGCCAGCGGCTGCTCCTCGTCTTCGCTGCCGTGCTGGCGCTGTCGCTGACCGGCACCGGCCTGGGCATCTGGTCGCTGGCCTCGATCCAGCAGGCCACGCAGCAGATGGTCGACGACTCGGTGGCCACCGAGCGCCTGGCCTCCGACTGGCAGCGCCTGATCAAGGCCGGCGTGCTGCGCAGCACCGCGGTGGCGATGAGCGCGGACGGCGCGCTGGCCGAGTTCTTCGCCGCCGAGACGGCCGAGTCCTCGCGCCAGTCCTCGGCGCTGCAGAAGTCGCTCGAGGCCATGATGAAGCGCGACGAGGAGAAGCGGCTGTTCAAGGCCATCGGCGAGCAGCGCCAGGTCTACGTGGCCGCGCGCGACCGCGTCATCGCCGCGCGCAAGGCCGGCGACGCCGAGCAGGCGCGGCGCTTGTACGCGGCCGAGTTCAAGCCCGCCGGCGACGCCTACCTGGCCGAGCTGACCCGCCTGCTGGACCTGCAGCGCGCCGAGATCGACGAGGCCTCGGCCGAGCTGGCCCGCGTCAACCTGCGCGCACGCTGGAGCCTGGTGCTGTTCGCGCTGGCGGCCACCGCGCTGGGCGGGCTGCTGTCGGCCTGGCTGGCGCGCAGCATCGCCGGCCCGATCGGCCAGGCCGCCGCCGCCGCCGATGCCATCGCCCGCTTCGACCTCAGCTCGACGATCACCGGGCACGACCGCGACGAGGCCGGGCGGCTGCTGCTGTCGCTGGCCCGCATGCAGCAGGCGCTGGGCGGGCTGGTGCAGCGGGTGCGCGGCGCGACGCAGAGCGTGGCGGTGGCCAGCGAGCAGATCGCCGCGGGCAACAGCGACCTGAGCCAGCGCACCGAGCAGACCGCCTCGCGCCTGCAGCACACCGCCGGCTCGATGACCCAGCTGACCGGCTCGGTGCGGCAGACCGCCGATGCGGCGCGCTCGGCCAGCCAGCTGGCCGAGGCCGCCTCGGGCGCCGCCGGCAAGGGCGGCGCCGTGGTGGCCCAGGTGGTGCGCACGATGGAGGAGATCAACACCAGTTCGCGGCGCATCGGCGACATCATCGGCACCATCGACGGCATCGCCTTCCAGACCAACATCCTGGCGCTGAACGCCGCGGTCGAGGCCGCGCGGGCGGGCGAGCAGGGCCGCGGCTTCGCGGTCGTGGCCGGCGAGGTGCGCAGCCTGGCGCAGCGCAGCGCCGAGGCGGCGCGCGAGATCAAGGCCCTGATCGGCGCCAGCCTGGACCGCGTGGAGACCGGTGCCGAGCTGGTGCAGCAGGCCGGCGGCCGCATGACCGACATCGTCGACAGCGTGCAGCGGGTGACCGACCTGATCGCCGAGATCAGCGCCGCGGCCGGCGAGCAGAGCCAGGGCATCGCCCAGGTCGGCCAGGCCGTCAGCCACCTCGACGAGATGACGCAGCGCAACGCCGCGCTGGTCGAGCAGGCCGCGGCCGCCTCGGCCTCGGTGCGCGACCAAGCCGACCGCCTGTCGCAGGCGGTGGCGGTGTTCAAGGTCGGCGCCTGAGCGCCGCGCCGGGCCGGCTCAGAGGATGTAGCGCGACAGGTCCTCGTCGTGGGCCAGCTCGCCGAGCTTGGCGTCCACCGCGGCGGCGTCGATGCGCACCGTCTGGCCCGACAGCCGCGGTGCGTCGAAGCTGACCTCGTCGAGCAGCCGCTCCATCACCGTGGCCAGCCGGCGCGCGCCGATGTTCTCGGTGCGCTCGTTGACCTCGTGGGCGATCTGCGCCAGCCGGCGGATGCCGTCGGGGGCGATCTCCAGCGTCACGCCCTCGGTGGCCAGCAAGGCCTGGTACTGCTTGATCAGGCTGGCGTGGGTGCTGGTCAGGATGGCCTCGAAGTCGTCCACGCTCAGCGAGCCCAGCTCGACCCGGATCGGGAAGCGCCCCTGCAGCTCGGGGATCAGGTCGCTGGGCTTGGCCAGGTGGAAGGCGCCCGAGGCGATGAACAGGATGTGGTCGGTCTTGACCATGCCGTGCTTGGTGCTGACCGTGGTGCCCTCGACCAGCGGCAGCAGGTCGCGCTGCACGCCCTGGCGCGAGACCTCGGCGCCCTGGCCCTCGGCGCGCGAGGCCACCTTGTCGATCTCGTCGATGAAGACGATGCCGTTCTGCTCGGCGTTGTGCAGCGCCTGGGCCTTGACCTCCTCGTCGTTGACCAGCTTGGCCGCCTCCTCGTCGACCAGCAGCTTCAGCGCCTCGGCGATCTTCAGCCGCCGCGTCTTCTTCTGGCCCGGGCCCATCTGCGAGAACAGGCCCTTGAGCTGCTCGGCCATTTCCTCCATGCCCGGCGGGGTCATGATGTCGACGCTGCCGCGCGGCTCGGCCAGGTCCAGCTCGATCTCCTTGTCGTCCAGCGCGCCTTCGCGCAGGCGCTTGCGCAGCACCTGGCGGGCCGTGCTGTCCCTGGCTTCGGTGCCGGTGCCGGTGCCGAAGCCCATCTCGGCGCGCGGGTCGCGCGCTGTCGGCACCAGGGCGTCGAGGATGCGCTCCTCGGCGGCGTCCTCGGCGCGCACGCGCTGGCGCTTGATCGCCGCCTCGCGCGCCTGCTTGACGGCGATGTCGACCAGGTCGCGCACGATGGTGTCCACGTCCTTGCCGACGTAGCCGACCTCGGTGAACTTGGTCGCCTCCACCTTGATGAAGGGCGCGTCGGCCAGCCGCGCCAGGCGGCGGGCGATCTCGGTCTTGCCCACGCCGGTGGGGCCGATCATCAGGATGTTCTTCGGCGTGATCTCCATGCGCAGCTTGTCCTCGACCTGCTGGCGGCGCCAGCGGTTGCGCAGCGCGATGGCCACCGCCCGCTTGGCGGCCTGCTGGCCGACGATGTGGCGGTCCAGCTCCGAGACGATCTCCTGCGGGGTCATGCTCATTCGAGCACCTCGATGGTGTGGTTCTGGTTCGTGTAGATGCACAGGTCGCCGGCGATCACCAGGCTCTGCTTGACGATGTCGGCGGCCGGCAGCTCGGTGTGCTGCAGCAGCGCGCGCGCGGCCGCCTGGGCGTAGGCGCCGCCCGAGCCGATGGCCACGATGCCCAGCTCGGGCTCCAGCACGTCGCCGTTGCCGGTGATGATCAGGCTGGCGCTGCGGTCGGCCACCGCCAGCATCGCCTCCAGGCGGCGCAGCACGCGGTCGGTGCGCCAGTCCTTGGTCAGCTCGATGGCGGCGCGCTGCAGGTGGCCCTGGTGCTTCTCCAGCTTGGCCTCGAAGCGCTCGAACAGCGTGAAGGCGTCGGCGGTGGCGCCGGCGAAGCCGGCCAGCACCTGCTCGCGGTGCAGCTTGCGCACCTTGCGCGCGCTGGCCTTGACGACGATGTGGCCCAGCGTGACCTGGCCGTCGCCGCCGAGCGCGACCTGCCAGCCGCCGGGCGTTTGCCGGCGCACGCTGACGATGGTGGTGCCGTGGAAGGGTTCCATGGGGTGTCGATGAGGAAGGGAAGGGAGGATCGGCGCGCGGCGGGCGCGCCCGGGTGGCGCGCCGCGGCCGGCGGCGCTCAGGCGCGCGGCAGCTGCACGCGGGCGTGCTCGTTGATGCCCATCGCGCCGAAGAACAGCGCCACCAGCCGGTGGGCGTCGCTGAAGCTGACGGTGCGGTTCTCGGCCTGCTTGGACAGCACCCAGTTCAGCAGGTCGCCGGCGGCGATGAAGTCGACGCGGATCAGCCGCGCGCAGGAGACGTTGACCAGCGCCGCCGCGCCCAGCTTGCGGTCCAGCTGCTTGAGCGTGGCGCCGATGTCGCCGGCCAGCTGGCCCGACAGCTCGACGCTGGCCAGCTGCTGCACGCTGTCGTCGACCAGGCCGGACTCGAGGAAGCTGCTGCCGGCCTCGCCGACCAGCGAGCTCGGCGGCGCGGTGCTGCCGTTGGTGCCCTGGCCCAGGCGCACGCGGCAGCGCGTGCCCTCCCAGGAGGGCGGCGAGACCTCGTAGGTGACGCAGTAGTCGATCGCCGCCTCGTCGAACTGGTCGGGCCGGTTGGCCAGGCGCAGCGCCTCCAGCCGGGCCATCCAGAACGCCGGGTCGGCGTCACGCACGCCGGTGGGCGCGGCTTCCTGCAGCGCCGACAGCAGGTGGTCGGCGCCCAGCCAGCGCATGTCGATCGGCTGCGGCGCCCACTGGCGGAACAGGCGCTGCAGCTGCGTCGCGGCCTCGGCGTCGACGCGCTCCAGCGCCGACCAGTCCAGCACCCAGGGCAGCGGCAGCTGCAGCGTGACCGCGCGCAGCCGGGCCACGCCCTCGGCGTCCAGCAGCGGCGGGCTGGTCCAGCCGACGTCGCTGTGCACGCCGCGGGTGTCGGGGCGCAGCTCGGCGGCGGCATCGGCCACGCGCTTGGGCAGCGACACCCACTGCGGCGCCGAGCGGCCGAACAGGCCGGCGAACTCCAGCGCCATCGATTCGAACTTCGACTGCTGGCCGGTGGCGCGGTACAGGTCCAGCAGCACCAGCCAGGTGTCGGCATGGCGGTGGCGCGGCGCCTGCGGCGCCACCAGCGCGGCCAGGGACTGCTCGCAGTGGTTGAAGTCGGCGTTGGCGAAGGCGATCACCGCCTCGTCCAGCTCGGGGTCGTGCACCACCTCGTTGACCTCGACGGCCAGGCGGTCGCCGCCGTCGAAGGCCGGTGCGGACCGTGGCACCGGCGCGGGCGCGGCGGGCGGCGCCGGCGGCACCGCCGGGAAGGCCAGGCCGGGCGAGCGGGTGGTCGGCGGCTCGCTGCGCGGGCCGGCCGGGCCGCGCGCGCCGGCGGACTCGGCCCCGCGGCCCAGCGCCGACCAGCCGCTGGAGGACGCACCGCCGGCCGACGGCGTGCGCAGCGGCGCGATGCCGGCGGCCATCACCGCCGGAGCGCTGCCGGCCAGCGTGCTGGGGCCGGCGGTGGACGGCGCTTCGTCGTCGCGCAGCGGCGGCAGCGGCGGCAGGTGGTCGGCCAGGCCCGGCGCCGAGGCCGACAGCGGCGCGCGGCCGCTGTGCAGCGACACCGGGGCGGTCGGGGCGTTGTAGAAGTCGGCCGGGTGCTGCGGCGCCGTCGGCGCGGCGCGGCGCGGGCCGGGCGTGCGGCGCGGCGCGGGCGGCTCGCGCACCGCGCCGTGCTCGCCGACCATCTGCTGCTCGATCTCGTCGATCTTGGCCTTCACGCCGCCGTCGATGCGCGCCTCGGTCTGGCGGACCTCGGAGTCGTCGACCTTGGACGAGCCGCCCAGCGCGGCCAGCTGTTCGGGCGACAGGCCCTCGCGGCGCAGCCGGCGCAGGGTGTCGAACTCGCGCTTGCGCACGAAGTCGTTGCGCCGCTTGCGCTCGATCATGGCCTTCAGCTCGGAGCGTTCCAGCTCCTGGCTGTCGTCCTGCTTGGTCGACACCTCCGACCAGTCCGTGGCCGGGTTGGCCACGAAGCGCACGACCTTGCGGAAGAAGCTGCCGCCGTCCTTGGATTCGGCCATGGTCGGGTAGAAGGCGAGCCGGGTCCGTCCGCGTGGGTTCAGTCGCCGAACATCTTCTGCTTGAGCTCGCGGCGCTGCTGCGCCTCGAGCGACAGCGTGGCGGTGGGCCGCGCCATCAGGCGGCCCAGGCCGATGGGCTCGCCGGTCTCGTCGCAGAAGCCATAGTCGCCGGCGTCGATGCGCGCCAGCGACTGCGAGATCTTCTTCAGCAGCTTGCGCTCGCGGTCGCGGGTGCGCAGCTCCAGCGCGTGCTCTTCCTCAATCGTCGCGCGGTCGGCCGGGTCGGGGACGATGGTGGTGTCCTCGCGCAGGTGCTCGGTGGTCTCGCCGGCGTTGGACAGCAGGTCGTCCTTCAGCGCCTGCAGCCGGGCGCGGAAGAAGTCCAGCTGCTTGTCGTTCATGTACTCGGCTTCCGGCATGGCCAGCAGCTCGGCCTCGGTCAGCTCGCGGCCGGCCTTGCTCTTCCAGGCGTTGGCGAGCTTGGGGTCCGCCTTGGGCGCGGTCTTCACAATGTCCATCGGTTCAGGGTATCCACGGGCGGGAGGCTTGGGCGGCGAGAAACGCTCGGCGAAACGGCTGGCGCCCGGTGCGGGCGCCGGGCTGGGGGCGACCGCCTCGGCGGTCTTGGCAGATGGCTTGGCCGCCGGCTTGGCGGGGGCCTTGCCGGCTTCGGGGGGGACTGCCGAACTCTTTGCCGTGGTCTTGCTCACTTCGGGACTCCTCGCGATGGCGCGTTATACCTGTTCTGCGCCACAGCCACTCGGTGAATCTGCCGCCTCGGTTCAAGGCGCGCGGATTGTAGCCACGGGGCCGGCCCCGCCGGGGCCGCGCCGCGCAGGGGTCAGACCAGGCAGCCTTCCAGGCCCTGCATCAGGATGTCGCGCGGCAGGTCGATGCCGATGAACACCATCTTGCTCTGGCGCTGTTCGCCGGGCAGCCACTTGGGGCCCAGGTCGCTGCCCATCAGCTGGTGCACGCCCTGGAAGACGACCTTGCGGTCGCTGCCCTTCATGTTCAGCACGCCCTTGTAGCGCAGCATCTTGGGGCCGTAGACCTGCACGATCGAGCCCAGGAAGTCCTCCAGCTTGGCGGCGTGGAAGGGCCGGTCGGCACGGAAGACGAAGGACTTCACGTCGTCGTCGTGGGCGTGGTGGTGCGGGTGGTCGCAGTGCTCGCCGTGCTCGTGGTGGTGGTCGTGGCCATGGCCGTGGTGGTCGTGCGCGTGGGCGTCGTCGGCGGCCAGGAACTCGGGGTCGATCTCCAGCTTGGCGTTGAGGTTGAAGCCCTTGATGTCGAACACCTCGGCCAGCGGCACCTCGCCGAAGTGCACCCGCTGCTGCGGCGCGCGCGGGTTCATGTGCTTGAGGCGGTGGGCCAGCGCGTCGACCGCGGCGGGCTCGCACAGGTCGGTCTTGCTGATGAAGATGCGGTCGGCGAAGCCGACCTGGCGGCGCGCCTCCTGGCGGGTGTCGAGCTGCGACTCGGCGTGCACCGCGTCGACCAGGGTCAGGATCGAGTCGAGCAGGTAGCCCTCGGCGATCTCGTCGTCCATGAAGAAGGTCTGGGCCACCGGGCCCGGGTCGGCCAGGCCGGTGGTCTCGATGACCACGCGGTCGAACTGCAGCTCGCCCTTGCGGCGCTTGGCCGCCAGGTCCGACAGCGTGGTGCGCAGGTCCTCGCGGATGGTGCAGCAGACGCAGCCGTTGCTCATCTGGATGATCTGCTCCTCGGTGTCGACCTTCAGGATGTCGTTGTCGATGTTCTCCTCGCCGAACTCGTTCTCGATGACGGCGATCTTCTGGCCATGGGCCTCGGTGAGCACGCGCTTGAGCAGCGTGGTCTTGCCCGAGCCGAGGAAGCCCGTCAGGATGGTTGCGGGGATGAGGCCTGCCGACATGGTGGATCCGATGCGAGAGATGGGGGGCGGCGCGCGCGCCGCGTGGAACGGGCCCCGGCCCGGGGCGGGTGCCGTGGCGGCCCGGGGGCGCCAGGGCAATTGGGGGCGGGCAACTGTGTTGCAAGCGCCGGGCCCTGTCAAGGCGCGGGGCTGGATGGCCATCCAGCCCGGACGGCGGCTGGCGGGGCCATCGGTTATCCTCGGCCACCGTCACCACCGACACCCCGCCGTGTCCGAACCTCCCTCCAGCCGGCCGCCGGCGCGTGCGGCCGACAAGCGCGGCCTGTTCGACCGACTGGTCGAGTTCCTCTCGCCGGGCCCCGACTCCACCGACGAACTGCTCGAGACGCTGGCCGACGCCGAGCAGCGCGAGCTGATCGACCCCGACAGCCGCCGCATGCTCGAGGGCGTGCTGCGCATGGCCGAGATGAGCGCCGGCGACGTGATGGTCGCCGCGCCGCGCATGGACCTGCTGGACATCGACGCGCCCTACGACGAGCTGCTGCACCAGGTCATCGAGACCGGGCACTCGCGCTTCCCGGTCTACGAGGGCCAGCGCGACAACATCCTGGGCATCCTGATGGCCAAGGACCTGCTCAAGCTGCAGCGCGCGCCCGAGCTGAACCTGCGCACCCTGCTGCGGCCGGCGGTGTTCGTGCCCGAGAGCAAGGGCCTGACCGAGCTGCTGCGCGACTTCCGCGCCAACCGCAACCACCTGGCGGTGGTCATCGACGAGTTCGGCAACACCGCCGGGCTGATCACCATCGAGGACGTGCTCGAGGAGATCGTCGGCGAGATCGAGGACGAGTTCGACGTCGACGCCACCGCGGCCGACAGCGGCATCGTCACGCTGGCCGACGGCAGCCACCGCGTCGCCGGCGACACCGACATCGCCGCGGTCAACCAGGTCTTCGGCACCGTGCTGCCCGAAGAGGACTTCGACACCATCGGCGGCCTGGTCGCGCACGAGCTGGGCCATGTGCCGCGGCGCGGCGAGCAGGTCGACGTCGGCGGGCTGCGCCTGCAGGTGCTGCTGACCCGCGGCGGCGCGGTGCGCTGGTTCAAGGTCCAGCGCGCCGCGGCGCGGGCGGACGAGCGCGCTTGAGCGCGCCCGGGTTGCCGGCGCCGACGCCGGCGGGCCGCGGCCCCGCCGCAGCCGGGCTGGCCGGTGCCGCGCTGGCCGGCGCCGTGATGCCGCTGGCCCAGGCTGCCCCGGGCGCCACGGCGGCCTGGGCGCTGCCGCTGCTCGCGGCGGCGCTGCTGGCGGTGCTGGTGGCCGGCCAGCCGCCGCGGCGCGCCGCGCTGCGCGGCTGGGTGTTCGCCACCGCCTGGGGGGCGTCCGGCACCTGGTGGCTGTTCGTCAGCATGCACCGCTACGGCGGCCTGCCGGCGCCGCTGGCGGTGGCCGCGGTCGGGCTGCTGTCGGCCTTTCTGGCGGTCTACCTGGGCGCGGCGCTGGGCTGGGCGGCGCGGCGCGCCGGCGACCGGCCGCTGGCCGACGCCACGCGCTTCGCCGCCGCCTGGCTGGCGGCCGAGCTGGCGCGGGGCCAGCTCTTCACCGGTTTTCCCTGGGTGGCCAGCGGCTACGGCCAGGTCGACGGCCCGCTGGCGGCGCTGGCGCCCTGGATCGGCGTCTACGGCATCGGCGCGCTGCTGGCCTGGAGCGGCGCCGCGCTGGGCCTGGGGCTGCGCGCCGCCTGGCGCGGCCGCGGCGCCGGTGGCGCCCCGGCCACCATCCGGCCGCGCCAGGCCGCCGCGGCGGTGGCCGCCGCGCTGGCGCTGCCGCTGGCGGCCGCGGGCCTGGGCCGCTGGGGTGCGGCGGCGGACTTCACCGCGCCGGCCGGCACGCTGCGCGTGGCCCTGCTGCAGACCAATGTGGCGCAGGACGAGAAGTTCGCCACCGAGCACCTGCCGGCCACGCTGGCCTGGCTGGGCCGTGCGCTGGTCGAGGCCCGCGCCGACCTGGTCGTCGCGCCCGAGACCGCGGTGCCGCTGCTGCCCGACCAGCTCGCCGGCTTCGCCCCCGGCTACTGGGACGGGCTGGTCCGGCACTTCGGCCAGCCCGGCGGGCCGGCCGCGCTGGTCGGCGTGCCGCTGGGCAGCGAGTCCAGCGGCTACACCAATTCGGTGCACGGCCTGTCCGCGGCGATGCAGGCCGCCGGCGCGCCCTACCGCTACGACAAGAGCCACCTGGTGCCCTTCGGCGAGTTCATCCCCCGGGGCTTCCGCTGGTTCACCGAGCTGATGAACATCCCGCTCGGCGACTTCGACCGCGGCCCGCTGAACGCGCCGTCCTTCGCGGTGGCCGGCCAGCGCGTGGCGCCCAACATCTGCTACGAGGACTTGTTCGGCGAGGAGCTGGCCCGGCGCTTTGCCGACCCGGCGCGCGCGCCCACGCTGCTGGCAAACCTCAGCAACATCGGCTGGTTCGGCGACACGGCCGCGGTGCCGCAGCACCTGGCGATCGCCCGGCTGCGCAGCCTGGAGCTGCAACGCACCAGCGTGCGCGCCACCAACACCGGCGCCACAGCGGTGATCGACCACCGCGGCGTGGTCACCGCCCGGCTGGCGCCCTTCACCCAGGGGGTGCTGCTGGCGGAGGTGCAGGGCCGCCAGGGCCGCACCCCCTACGCCCGCTGGGCGGCGGCGGCCGGGCTGTGGCCGCTGTGGGCGCTGGCGCTGGCCGGCCTGGCCTGGCCGGCATCGCCTGGGCGACGGGGTGCGCCGGGGGGCGCCGGCTAAACTCGCGGGTTTACCCAAGCCTTCCAGCGCACGGCGCAGGCGCACCGCGGCGGTGCGCCCGCTGGCCGCGCGCCGCACCGCGGCACGCCCCATGCTCACCTTCCAGCAACTGATCCTCCGCCTGCAAGACTACTGGGGCCAGCAGGGCTGTGCCCTGCTGCAGCCCTACGACATGGAAGTCGGCGCGGGCACCAGCCACACCGCCACCTTCCTGCGCGCGCTGGGCCCGGAGCCCTGGAAGGCCGCCTACGTGCAGCCCAGCCGCCGCCCCAAGGACGGCCGCTACGGCGACAACCCGAACCGCCTGCAGCACTACTACCAGTACCAGGTGGTGCTCAAGCCGGCGCCGGCCAACATCCTGGAGCTGTACCTGGGCTCGCTGGCCGCGGTGGGCTTCGACCTGAAGAAGAACGACATCCGCTTCGTCGAGGACGATTGGGAGAACCCGACGCTGGGCTGCTGGGGCCTGGGCTGGGAGGTCTGGCTCAACGGCATGGAGGTGACGCAGTTCACCTACTTCCAGCAGGTCGGCGGCATCGACTGCAAGCCCATCACCGGCGAGATCACCTACGGCCTGGAGCGCCTGGCGATGTACCTGCAGGGCGTGGACAACGTCTACGACCTGGTCTACACGGACGGGCTGAAGTACGGCGACGTGTTCCACCAGAACGAGGTCGAGCAGAGCACCTACAACTTCGAGCACAGCGACGTCGAGTTCCTGCTGCAGGCCTTCTCGGCGCACGAGCGCCAGTCCAAGCACCTGATGGCCCAGCAGCTGGCGCTGCCGGCCTACGAGCAGCTGCTCAAGGCCGGCCACACCTTCAACCTGCTGGACGCGCGCGGCGCCATCAGCGTGACCGAGCGCGCCGCCTACATCGGCCGCATCCGCAACCTGGCCCGCGCGGTGGCGCAGGCCTATGTCGACAGCCGCGCCCGCCTGGGCTTCCCGATGGCGCCCCGGGACTGGGCCGACGAGGTGCTGGCGCAGCTGCAGCAGCAAGCCGCGCAGAAGAAGAACGAGAAGGCCGCCTGACCATGAGCACGACCGTGAACAACCTGCTCGTCGAACTGTTCGTCGAGGAACTGCCGCCCAAGGCGCTGAAGAAGCTGGGCGAGGCCTTCGCCGCCACCCTGGCCGCCGGGCTGAAGGCCCAGGGCCTGGTCAGCGATGCGTCGGTGGTCACGCCCTACGCGTCGCCGCGCCGGCTGGCCGCCCACGTCACCGCGGTGGCCGCCAAGGCCGCGGACCGGCCGCAGCGCCAGAAGCTGATGCCGGTGGCCGTGGCCCTGGACGCCGCCGGCCAGCCCACCCCCGCGCTGCTGAAGAAGCTGGCCGCGCTGGGCGCCGACGCCTCGGCCGTGCCCGGCCTGCAGCGCGCGATGGACGGCAAGGCCGAGGCGCTGTTCCTCGACAGCGTGCTGCCCGGCGCCACCCTGGCCGAGGGCCTGCAGAAGGCGCTGGACGAGGCCCTGGCCAGGCTGCCCATCCCCAAGGTGATGAGCTACCAGCTGGCCGGTGGCGACGGCGTGCGTGCGGGCTGGACCACGGTGCACTTCGTGCGCCCGGCGCACGGCCTGGTCGCGCTGCACGGCGCCGACGTGGTGCCGGTGACCGCGCTGGGCCTGACGGCCGGCAACACCACCCAGGGCCACCGCTTCGAGGCCGCGCAGCCGGTGGTCACCCTGCGCGATGCCGACAGCTACGCGCAGCAGCTGGCCGACGAGGGCGCGGTGATCGCCAGCTTCGCCGAGCGCCGCGCCGAGATCGTCCGCCAGCTGGCCGCCGCCGCGGCCCAGGCCGGCGCCGGCCTGCGTCCGATCGACGACGACGCGCTGCTCGATGAGGTCACGGCGCTGGTGGAGCGGCCCAACGTGCTGGCCTGCGCCTTCGAGCCCGAGTTCCTGGCCGTGCCGCCCGAGTGCCTGATCCTGACGATGAAGGCCAACCAGAAGTACTTCCCGCTGCTCGACGCCGAGGGCCGGCTGACGCACCGCTTCCTGGTGGTCAGCAACATCCGCCCGGACGACGCCAGCGCGGTGGTCGGCGGCAACGAGCGGGTGGTGCGCCCGCGCCTGGCCGACGCCAAGTTCTTCTTCGACCAGGACCGCAAGAAGCGCCTGGTCGAGCGCGTGGCCGGCCTGTCCAAGGTGGTCTACCACAACCAGCTGGGCAGCCAGGGCGAGCGCATGGAGCGCGTGCGCAAGCTCGCCCATGCCATCGGCCTGCAGTGGGGCGGCCCGGCGCTGGCGGCGCAGGCCGACATCGCCGCGATGCTGGCCAAGGCCGACCTGCTGACCGACATGGTCGGCGAGTTCCCCGAGCTCCAGGGCGTGATGGGCGGCTACTACGCCCGCCACGACGGCGAGCCCGAGGCCATCGCGCTGGCCATCGAGGACCACTACAAGCCGCGCTTCGCCGGCGACGCGCTGCCGCGCAACGCCCCCGGCGTGGTGGTGGCGCTGGCCGACAAGCTGGAGACGCTGGCCGGCCTGTTCGGCATCGGCCAGCTGCCCACCGGCGACAAGGACCCGTTCGCGCTGCGCCGCCACGCGCTGGGCGTGATCCGCATGCTGGTCGAGCGCGAGCTGCCGCTGGAAGTGCACGCCCTGGTGCAGCAGGCCTTCGACGCCTTCCCGGCTGGCCACGGCGCGGCCCAGGCCGAGGTCGGCTTCTTCCTGCGCGAGCGCCTGGCCGGCTGGCTGCGCGAGCAGGGCTGGACGGCGCAGGAGGTCGACGCGGTGGTCGAGGCGCGCCCGGCGCGCTGGGCCGAGATCCCCAAGCGCCTGGCCGCGGTGCGCGCCTTCGCCGCGCTGCCCGAGGCGCCGGCGCTGGCCGCCGCCAACAAGCGCGTGGGCAACATCCTGAAGAAGAGCGAGGGCGCCGGCGGCGCGGCGGTGGACGCCGCCCGCCTGGTGGAGCCGGCCGAGCAGGCGCTGCACGCCGCGCTGGCCGAGGTGGCGCCGCGCGCCGACGCCGCCTTCGCCGCCGGCGACTACACCGCCTCGCTGCAGGCGCTGGCCGCGCTGAAGGCGCCGGTCGACGCCTTCTTCGACGGCGTGATGGTCAATGCCGAGGACGCCGCGCTGCGCGCCAACCGGCTGGCGCTGCTGGGCACGCTGCATGCTTCGATGAACCGCGTGGCCGACCTGGCCCGTCTGGCGGCCTGAGCCGGTCGCCCCGATGCCCCACCGCCCCACCATGCAGCCCGTCAAGCTCGTGATCCTCGGCCGCGACGGCATCCTCAACCACTTCCGCGACGACCACGTCAAGGCGCCGGAGGAATGGGAGCCGATCCCGGGCGCGCTGGAGGCGGTGGCCAAGCTCAACCACGCCGGCTGGCACGCGGTGGTGGCGACCAACCAGTCGGGCATCGGCCGCGGCATGATCGACATGGCCTCGGTCAACGCGGTGCATGCGCACATGCTGCGCCAGCTGCTGGGCCTGGGCGGTCGCATCGACGCGGTCTTCTTCTGCCCGCACACCCCCGAGGACGGCTGCGACTGCCGCAAGCCGCTGCCCGGGCTGATGCGCGACATCGGCAAGCGCTACGGCATCGACCTGAAGCAGGTGCCGATGGTCGTCGACACCCTGCGCGACCTGCAGGCCGCCGCCGCCGCCGGCTGCGAGCCGCACCTGGTGCTTAGCGGCCGCGCCCAGGGCCTGGAGCCGGCGCAGGTCCGCCACATCGTCGACCAGGTGCCCGGCACCGAGGTCCATGTCGACCTCGCCGCCTTTGCCGAGCACCTGCTGTCGCGCGGCGGCGCCGCGCCGAACTGAGCCCGTTCTCCCATATCCGCCCGCCGCGCGGCGCCAGGTGGCGGGCCGGCGGGCGCTGCCCGAAGGTTGTCCCGTGAGCCTGCTGCGATCCGCGCTGTACATCGTCTTCCTGATCGTCACCGTCGTGCCCTGGGCCGTGGTCACGGTGGTCTATTCGGCCTTCCGCCGCGGCGCGCCGCTGTACTGGGTGTGCATCATGTGGCTGCGCGCGGCGATCTGGGGCGCGCGGGTGATCTGCGGCGTGCAGTACCGGGTGCGGGGGCTGGAGCACCTGCCCACCGCGGCCGACGGCAACGCGTCGGTGCTGCTGGCGCCCAAGCACCAGAGCACCTGGGAGACCTTCGCCTTCCCCACGCTGATGCCGCATCCGCTGGCCTACGTGTTCAAGCGCGAGCTGCTGTGGATCCCCTTCTTCGGCTGGGCCATGGGCCGGCTGGACATGATCCACATCGACCGCAGCCGCCGCACCGAGGCCTGGGCCAAGGTGCTGGCCCAGGGCAAGGCGCTGATGGCCCGCGGCAACTGGGTGATCATGTTCCCCGAGGGCACGCGCTCGCCGCGCGGCAGCCAGGGCGACTACAAGAGCGGCGCGGCGCGGCTGGCGGCGATGACCGGCACGCCGATCGTGCCGATCGCCGTGACCTCGGCGCGCTGCTGGCCGCGGCGCAGCTGGCTGCTGCGCCCCGGCACCATCGACGTGTCCATCGGCCGACCCATCCCCAGCGCCGGCCGCCGGCCCGACGAGCTGACGCGCGAGGTCGAGGCCTGGATCGAGGCCGAAATGCGCCGGCTGGACCCGCAGGCCTACGTCGACGTGCCGGTGCGCGCCGGCTGAACGGCGGCGCGCGGCCGCGTCCCTAGAATCGGGCCATGGCAACCTCCGGTCGGCCGCCCGAGGCCGCACAGCAGCTGTCCCTGTTCGATCCGCCGCCGGCGCCGCCCGCCGCTGCGGCCCCGGCCGTGCCGGTGCCGGCGTCGGCACCGCCGGCCCCCGCCGTGGCGCCGCGCCGCTTCCAGCACCCGCGCGCGCAGCGCAGCATCGCGCTGGGCGGGCACCAGGTCGGCTACGAGTTCCGGCGCGCCCGCCGGCGCAGCATCGGTTTCGTCGTCGGCGTCGACGGCCTGAGCGTCAGCGCGCCGCGCTGGGTGGCGGTGACCGAGGTCGAGCAGGCGCTGCAGGCCAAGGCCGGCTGGATCCTGCGCAAGCTGCACGAGCAGCACGAGCGCGCCCAGCGCCTGGCCGCCGCCCGCGTCGAGTGGCGCGAGGGCACGGCGCTGCCCTTCCTGGGCGAGACCGTCATCGTGCTGCTGGACGCGCGCGTCACCGGCGCGCAGCTCAACAGCGCGGCCGACGCGCTGCCCGGCGTGCCGCGGCTGACGCTGCACGTCGGCCTGCCGCAGAGCGCCCGCCCCGAGCAGATCCGCGAGGCCGTGCAGGCCTGGCTGCAGCGCCAGGCCCGCCGCGTCTTCGAGGAGCGCTGCGCGCACTTCGCCCCGCGGCTGGGCGTGCGCGTCAAGCGCCTGTCGCTGAGCTCGGCGTCCACCCGCTGGGGCAGCGCCAGCGCCGACGGCTCGGTGCGGCTGAACTGGCGGCTGGTGCACTTCGCGCTGCCGGTGATCGACTACGTCGTCACCCACGAACTGGCCCACCTGCGCGAGATGAACCACAGCGCCGCCTTCTGGGACGTGGTGCGCTCGGTGCTGCCCGACTTCGAGCGCCACCGCGGCGCGCTGCGCGCCGAGGTGCTGCCGGCCTTCGATTGAGGGGCGCTCCCCCGCCTTTCCCCCCGATTGGGGATGCTGGCGCGGCAAGCGCTCATGCAGACTGGCCGGTACGGCTGTCGTCAAGCCAGGCGGGGTGTCCCAGGGAGTGCTGCCAGCAGAGCAGCCGCCCGATCGGGCAGGGGCGCCCGCAAGCGCACCCGGGTGGCGGGTCGGGCATGGCCCGCCACCCCGTCTTGCGCGCTGTGGCTGCCGCTGGGGGATTGGGCTACATTGACGTGCACGTCAATCGTCCCGCCCGCCGTCCCTGCGCATGACCGCCGCCACCGCCCGCCCCGGCAAGACCTACACCATCACCGAGCTGGCGCACGAGTTCGATGTCACGCCGCGGGCGATCCGCTTCTACGAGGACATGGGCCTGCTCGAGCCCGAGCGCGCCGGGCGCAACCGCGTCTACAGCCAGCGCGACCGCACCCGGCTGAAGCTGACGCTGCGCGGCAAGCGCCTGGGCTTCTCGCTGCAGGAGATCCGCCAGCTGGTGACGATGTACGACACCGAGAGCGACACCGCGCCGCAGCTGCAGGCCTTTCTGGCGGTGCTGTCGGCGCACCGCCAGCAGCTCGAGCAGCAGCTCGACGACATCCGCGTCACGCTCGACGAGATCACCCAGCACGAGGCGCGCTGCCGCCAGCTGCTGGCCAAGGCCCAGCCGGCGGCGCGGCCGGCCTGAGCGGCTGAGAGTTTTTCGCTCATGCCCGCTCGGCACGCCCCAAGCCGCCCGCTCATCGTTGCAAATGCTCGCCATAGCCCGGGCTATGGCTGCGCTTTGCGCCTAAATCGGCCGGCTTGGGGCGCGCCGCTCGGCCACGATCGAAATCCTCTCAGCCTCTGAGCCCGCGCGGCCGCCGGGCGCCGCAGCGCGCATCCCGGGCCCATCCCGGGCGCGCAGCCAGCCCACGCACGCAAGCGGCGGCAATCTCGCTATCATTGACGTTTACGTAAACGTCAATTGCGCCGCCCGTCTTCCGGCACGATGCCGCAGGCGCCGCGCGTGGCGCGCCCCCACCAGCCCCAGGAGACTGCCATGAGCCAACTGCCCGGACTCGACTACCAGCTCGGCGAGGACATCGACGCGCTGCGCGACGCGGTGCGCGACTTCGCGCAGGCCGAGATCGCGCCGCGCGCGGCCGAGATCGACCGCAGCGACCAGTTCCCGATGGACCTGTGGCCCAAGATGGGCGCGCTGGGCGTGCTGGGCATCACCGTGCCCGAGCAGTACGGCGGCGCCAACATGGGCTACCTGGCGCACATGGTGGCGATGGAGGAGATCAGCCGCGCCAGCGCCAGCGTGGGCCTGAGCTACGGCGCGCACAGCAACCTGTGCGTCAACCAGATCAAGCGCAACGGCAGCGAGGCGCAGAAGGCGCGCTACCTGCCCAAGCTGATCAGCGGCGAGCATGTCGGCGCGCTGGCAATGAGCGAGCCCGGCGCCGGTTCCGACGTCATCAGCATGAAGCTGCGCGCCGAGGACAAGGGTGGCTACTACGTGCTCAACGGCAGCAAGTTCTGGATCACCAACGGCCCCGACGCCGACGTGCTGGTGGTCTATGCCAAGACCGAGCCCGAGCTGGGCGCGCGCGGCGTCACCGCCTTCCTGATCGAGAAGGGCATGAAGGGCTTCTCCTGCGCGCAGAAGCTGGACAAGCTGGGCATGCGCGGCAGCCACACCGGCGAGCTGGTGTTCCAGGACGTGGAGGTGCCGGCGCAGAACGTGCTGGGCCAGGTCGGCGGCGGTGCCCGCGTGCTGATGAGCGGCCTGGACTACGAGCGCGCCGTGCTGGCCGCCGGCCCCATCGGCATCATGCAGGCGGTGATGGACAACGTCGTGCCCTACATCCACGACCGCAGGCAGTTCGGCCAGAGCATCGGCGAATTCCAGCTCATCCAGGGCAAGGTGGCCGACATGTACACCGTGCTGCAGGCCGGCCGCGCCTTCTGCTACACCATCGGCAAGAACCTGGACAAGCTGGGCACCGAGCACGTGCGCCAGGTGCGCAAGGACTGCGCCTCGGTGATCCTGTGGTGCGCCGAGAAGGCCACCTGGATGGCCGGCGAGGGCGTGCAGATCTTCGGCGGCAACGGCTACATCAACGACTACCCGCTGGGCCGCCTGTGGCGCGACGCCAAGCTCTACGAGATCGGCGCCGGCACCTCGGAGATCCGGCGCATGCTGATCGGCCGCGAGCTGTTCGCCGAGACGATGTGAGCGCCGGCGGGCGCAGGCGCGGCGCGTCCGCTGCACGACAGGCCCGCGTTGCGGGCGCTGCGTAAACTGTGCACTGCAACACGAAGGCCGAAGGCCCCACCCGATGAACGACGATCTGCAGGACCTGTTCGAGAAGAACCGCGACTGGGCGGCCGCCACCGAGCAGCGCGAGCCGGGCTTCTTCACCCGGCTGCTGCAGCAGCAGAGCCCGCAGTACCTGTGGATCGGCTGCGCCGACAGCCGCGTGCCGGCCAACGACCTGGTCGGCCTGCTGCCCGGGGAGCTGTTCGTGCACCGCAACGTCGCCAACCTGCTGGTGCACAGCGACCTCAACGCGCTGTCGGTCGTGCAGTACGCGGTCGACGCGCTGCAGGTGCGCCACATCATCGTGGTCGGCCACAGCAACTGCGGCGGCGTGCGCGCGGCGATGACCAACCAGCGTGCCGGCCTGGTCGACAACTGGCTGCGCCACGTGCAGGACGTGCGCGACATGCACGAGGGCTTCCTGGCCGGGCTGCACGAGCGCCTGCAGGTCAACGCACTGGTCGAGCTGAACGTGCTGGAGCAGGCGCGCAACGTCTGCCGCACCACGGTGGTCACCGACGCCTGGCAGCGCGGCCAGACGGTGGTGGTGCACGGCTGGGTCTACGGCCTGCACAACGGCCTGCTGGAGGACCTGCGCATGACGGTGGGCGCCGCCAACGAGATCGGCCTGGCCTACGACACCGCGCTGGCGCTGGTCAAGCAGCGCTACCGCCGGCTGCACGCCGACGCGCTGGAGCAGGCCGCCGCCTGAGCCGCGGGCCGCCGCCGCTGCGCACCCACCGTCCAACTGGAGCCGGCCCGATGTTCCCGCACCGCCTGACCGACAGCCGCGCCTACGACATCGCCGTGGCGATGCTCGACGGCTTCAACCGCCACTACCGGCTGTTCACCGAGACCAACCGCGAGGCCAAGCGCCGCTTCGAGCTGGCCGACTGGCACGGCCAGCAGCGCGCCCAGCGCGAGCGCATCGAGTTCTACGACCAGCGCGTCGACGAGGCCGCCGAGCGGCTGCAGAGCGAGTTCGACGCCGGCGAGCTGCCCGACGACACCTGGCAGCAGGTCAAGCTGCACTACATCGGCCTGCTGACCAACCACCAGCAGCCCGAACTGGCCGAGACCTTCTTCAACTCGGTCACCACCAAGATCCTGCACCACAGCTACTTCCACAACGACTTCCTCTTCGTGCGCCCGGCGGTCAGCACCGAGTACATCGAGAGCGAGGACCCCGCGCGCCCGACCTACCGCGCCTACTACCCGACGCTGGCGACCTGGCGCGAGACCTGGGTGCGGCTGGTGCACGACTTCGACCTGCAGCGTCCCTTCGAGGACCTGGAGCGCGACATCGACGACGTGGTCGCCGAGCTGGAGCGCCAGCTGGGCACCTACCGCCCGCGCGCCAACTTCCAGATCCAGGTGCTGTCCAGCCTGTTCTACCGGAACAAGGGCGCCTACGTCGTCGGCAAGATCATCAACGGCTTCCAGGAGACGCCGATCGCGCTGCCCATCCTGCACAACGCGGCGGGCCGGCTCGAGATCGACACCGTGCTGTTCACCGAGGACGACCTGCTGATGCTGTTCAGCTACGCCCGGGCCTACTTCATGGTGGACATGCAGGTGCCCAGCGCCTACGTGCAGTTCCTGCGCAGCCTGATGCCGCGCAAGCCGCGCGCCGAGCTCTACAGCGCGCTGGGCCTGCAGAAGCAGGGCAAGAACAGCTTCTACCGCGACTTCCTTTACCACCTGCGCCACAGCACCGACCACTTCCGCATCGCCCCCGGCATCAAGGGCATGGTCATGCTGGTGTTCGACCTGCCAAGCTTCCCCTTCGTCTTCAAGCTGATCAAGGACTACTACCCGCCGCAGAAGGACACCACGCGCGAGCAGATCAAGGGCAAGTACTACCTGGTCAAGACCCACGACCGCGTCGGCCGCATGGCCGACACGCTGGAGTACAGCAACGTCGCCTTCCCGCGCGAGCGCTTCGAGGACGAGCTGATCGCCGAGATCGAGAAGTTCTGCCCCAGCCTGCTGGAGATCAGCGACCGCGACGGCGACGGCCACCAGGAGGTGATCCTCAAGCACGTCTACATCGAGCGGCGCATGATCCCGCTGAACATCTACCTGGGCGACGCCGACCCCGAGCAGATGGGCCGCGCGGTGATCGAGTACGGCAACGCCATCAAGGACCTGGTCGCCGCCAACATCTTCCCCGGCGACATGCTGTGGAAGAACTTCGGCGTCACCCGACACGGCAAGGTGGTCTTCTACGACTACGACGAGATCGAGTACATCACCGACTGCAACTTCCGCCGCGTGCCGCCGCCGCGCAACGAGGAGGACGAGATGTCCGGCGAGATCTGGTACTCGGTCGGCCCCAAGGACGTGTTCCCCGAGACCTTCGGCCCCTTCCTGCTGGGCAACCCGCAGGTGCGCGGCGTGTTCATGCAGCACCATGCCGACCTGCTGGACGCCGCCTTCTGGCAGGGCCACAAGGAGCGCATCCTCGCCGGCCACGTGCACGACGTCTTCCCCTACGAACCCCAGCGGCGATTCGTCCAGCGGCGTGCCGCCGCGCTGGCCGAGTCCGCCCAGGACTGATCCCCTGGGCGGCCCTACCCCCTCCCGCCACCGACCCGAAAGGACCCCACCATGGCCTCCGATCCCATCGTCATCGTTTCCGCCGCCCGCACGCCCATCGGCGGCCTGCTGGGCGACTTCGCGTCGCTGGCCGCCGCCGACCTGGGCGCGGTGGCGATCAAGGCCGCGGTCGAGCGTGCCGGCGTGCCCGGCGACGCCGTCGACGAGGTGCTGATGGGCAACTGCCTGATGGCCGGCCAGGGCCAGGCCCCGGCCCGCCAGGCGATGCGCAAGGCCGGCCTGCCCGACAGCACCGGCGCCGTCACGCTGAGCAAGATGTGCGGCTCCGGCATGCGCACGATGATGTTCGCCCACGACATGCTGGCCGCGGGCAGCGCCAACGTGATGGTCGCCGGCGGCATGGAGAGCATGACCAACGCGCCGCACCTGGTCTTCGCGCGCAAGGGCGTCAAGTACGGCGCCACCCAGATGTTCGACCACATGGCCATGGACGGCCTGGAGGACGCCTACGAGCGCGGCAAGGCCATGGGCGTGTTCGCCGAGACCTGCGTCGCCAAGTACGCCTTCAGCCGCGAGGCGCAGGACGCCTTTGCCATCGCCTCCACCCAGCGCAGCAAGCTGGCCAACGAGGACGGCAGCTTCGACTGGGAGATGGCCCCGGTGGCCCTGCCCGGCAAGGGCGGCGAGACCCTGGTCAAGTTCGACGAGCAGCCCTTCAAGGCCAAGCTGGACAAGATCCCCGGCCTGAAGCCGGCGTTCAAGAAGGACGGCACCATCACCGCCGCCAACGCCAGCAGCATCTCCGACGGCGCCGCTGCGCTGGTGCTGATGCGCGAGTCCACCGCCAAGGCCATGGGCCTGCAGCCGATCGCCCGCATCGTCAGCCACGCGGTGCACGCCCAGGCACCGGAATGGTTCACCACCGCCCCGGTCGGTGCCATCGACAAGGCGCTGAAGAAGGCCGGCTGGCAGGCCGGCCAGGTCGACCTGTGGGAGGTCAACGAGGCCTTTGCCGCCGTCACCATGGCCGCGATGACCGAGTTCAAGCTGCCGCACGAGATCGTCAACGTGCACGGCGGCGCCTGCGCGCTGGGCCACCCGATCGGCGCCTCGGGCGCGCGCATCGTCGTCACGCTGCTGGGCGCGTTGCGCAAGCAGGGCAAGAAGCGCGGCGTCGCGGCGCTGTGCATTGGCGGTGGCGAGGCCACCGCGATGGCCGTCGAGATGCTGTGAGCGGGCCGAGCGCCGGGCCGCTGCCAAGCCGGCCCGCCATCCCCGCGGGGGATCGGCCCATGGTCCCATGGGACGAGGGGCAGACATGAACAACGTACTCGTCGTCGGCGCCTCGCGCGGCATCGGCCTGGAGCTGGTGCGGCAGTACCGTGCCGACGGCGTGCGCGTGGTCGCCACCGCGCGCGATGACGACGGCGCCGCGCGCCTGGCCGCGCTCGGCGCCCACCCGCTGGAGCTGGACGTGACGAACCCGGCGGCCTGCGCCGGCCTGGCCTGGTCGCTGGACGGCGAGCGCTTCGACGCAGCCTGGCTGGTCGCCGGTGTCTATGGCCCGCGCAGCACCGGCCTGCAGACGCCCGGCCAGGCCGAGTTCGACGCGGTGATGCACACCAACGTGCTGGCCGCGATGCGCCTGCTGCCGGTGCTGGGCGAGGTCGTCGAGCCCGGCGGGCGCATCGCGGTGATCTCCTCCCGCATGGGCTCGATCGGCCTGCGCACCAGCCCCAGCGGCTGGCTCTACCGCGCGTCCAAGGCGGCGCTGAACTCGGTGCTCAAGGACGCGTCGCTGGCCCTGGCCGGCCACGCCGTGTGCGTCACGCTGCACCCGGGCTGGGTGCAGACCGACATGGGCGGGGCCGCGGCCGACCTGACGGTCGAGCGCAGCGCCGCCGACCTGCGCGCCACCGTGGCCCGGCTGACGCCGGCCGACAACGGCGCCTTCCTGAACCACGACGGCCAGCCCCTGGCCTGGTGACCCGGCCGGGCCGCGCAGAACCCGCGCCGGCCGGCCCCCGCATTTCCGGAGACAAGACCGATGTTGCTCCCTGACGACCACCTGGCGGTGCAGGACGCCGTGCGCGCCTTCGTGCAGGCCGAGATCGCGCCCAAGGCCGCGCAATGGGACAAGTCCCACCAGTTCCCCGCCGCCGAGCTGCGCGGCCTGGCCGCGCTGGGCTGCTACGGCGTGGCCGTGCCGGCCGAGTACGACGGCGCCGGCCTGGACTACCTGGCGCTGGCCGTGATCCTGGAGGAGATCGCCGCCGGCGACGGCGCCACCAGCACGGTGGTCAGCGTCAACAACTGCCCGGTCTGCTCGATCCTGATGGCCTTCGGCAACGAAGACCAGAAGCAGCGCTTCCTGAAGCCGCTGGCGCGCGGCGACATGCTGGGCGCCTTCTGCCTGACCGAGCCGCACGTGGGCTCGCAGGCCGACGGCCTGAAGACGACGGCGACGCGCGATGGTGACCACTGGGTGCTCAACGGCGTCAAGCAGTTCATCACCAGCGGCAAGAACGGCGACGTGGCCATCGTCATGGCCGTCACCGACAAGGCCGCCGGCAAGAAGGGCATCAGCGCCTTCCTGGTGCCCACCGCGACGCCCGGCTACCACGTCGCCCGCGTCGAGGACAAGATGGGCCAGCACGCCTCGGACACGGCGCAGATCCTGTTCGACGACTGCCGCGTGCCGGCCGCCAACCTGATCGGCGAGGAGGGCCAGGGCCTGAAGATCGCGCTGTCGGGCCTGGAGGGCGGGCGCATCGGCATCGCCAGCCAGTGCGTGGGCATGGCCCGCGCCGCCTTCGACTGCGCCCTGGCCTATGCCAAGGACCGCCAGGCCTTCGGCACGGCCATCTTCAACCACCAGGCGGTGCAGTTCAAGCTGGCCGACATGGCCATGCAGATCGAGGCCGCGCGCCAGCTGATCTGGCACGCCGCCAGCCTGAAGGACGCCGGCCGCCCCTGCCTGAAGGAGGCGGCGATGGCCAAGCTCAACGCCAGCGAGATGGCCGAGCGCGTCTGCTCGGCGGCGATCCAGGTGCTGGGCGGCTACGGCTACGTCAGCGACTTCCCGGTCGAGCGCATCTACCGCGACGTGCGGGTGTGCCAGATCTACGAGGGCACCTCCGAGGTGCAGAAGATCCTGATCGCGCGGGCGCTGGGCTGAGAACCTGTGAACGAACCACGACGCCCCCTCGACGCGCCCTGACGACTCCCTCCTTCTTCGCTGCAAATGCTCGCCAGATCGCTGGATATGGCTGCGCTTTGCGCCTGGATCGGGCTCGCCCTGGCGCACCGCTCGGACGCGACCGGTTCATTCACAGGGTCTGAGCCGCCGCCGCGCCGGCCACCCGCTCAGTCCCGGGGCAGGTAGAGCTGGTCGGAGTAGGTGGCCAGCCACTGCGGGCGGAAGGCGACGAAGATCGCCGCCATCATGCCGGTCAGGAAGGCCTCGCCCGAGGCCGCCAGGAAGCGGCCGATCAGCAGGTCGCCCGGCTCGGTGCCGGTGGGCGCGCCGGTCATCGCCAGTGCCAGCGCGCCGGCCAGCGTCGCGGCCGCCCAGGTGACGAAGAAGCCGCGGCCCAGGATGTAGATGAACAGGTGCTTCGGCAGCACGCGCCGCAGCGCCGTGCCCAGCACCAGCGCCAGCGTGCCGGGCACCACGCCCAGCCAGACCAGGCGGTGCAGCGCTGCCGCCGTGTCCAGCCCGCCGACGAAGACCAGCAGCGCGGCCACCGGCAGCAGCGCCAGCATCGCCAGCGGCCAGCCCGCCAGCAGCACCAGCAGCGAGGCGCCCGACAGCGGCTGCACGATGGGCGCGCGCGCCAGCAGGTCGACCGACCAGAACAGCGGCAGCGTCGCCCACCAGGCCAGCCAGGGCCAGGGCGGCCCGCCGGCGCCCACCGCGCGCCAGGGGCGCAGGGCCAGCGCCATCGTCAGCGCAGCCAGCAGGAGCAGGGCGTTCAGCAGCATCGGCCGATTGTGCGGTGCAGCGGCGCCGCGCCGGGTGATCGGGGTCATGGCCTGCCGGGGCTGGACGCCGGCGCGCCGCGGGGCTACCGTGCGGCCATGCCGCTGCCGGCCACCGGCGTCACCCTGCGCCGCCCGGCCGGCGGCTTCGCCCCGCGCCCCCACTGACCCCGGAGCCCCCGCCATGCTGCCCAGCGACGAGGAGATCGGCCGCCAGCTGCAGGCCGCGCTGGCCGCCGGCGAGCTGCAGGCCAGCCCCTTCTTCGGCAAGCCCCTGCCCGAGGACGCCGGCTGGGACGCCACGCCGCCGGCGCTGCGCCTGCCGTTCAAGCTGCTGAAGAACGCCGGCTACCGCCCGCCCGAGGTCGGCTGGTTCCACCAGCGCGCCTGGCTGCGTGCGCGCGTGGCCGCCGCGCCCGAGGGCGACGAGCGGCGGCGCCTGCAGGCCGAGCTGAGCGCGCTGGAGCAGTTCCTGGCGATGCGGCTGGAGCGGCTGCGGCTGACCGAGCGGCTCTGAGCCGCCTGGCCAGGTTGTCCGGGCAGCACGCGGGCTGGTCGGGCTGGCCGGCGCGGCAGCGCTGATGACCGCGTCTGCGCCGCGGCGCCCGGCGACAATCCGCCGATGCACCCTCCGGCCGACGAAGCCACTTCCACCCGGCCCGCCACGGCCGCCGCCGACGCGCCCGCCCCCGAGGTGGCGTGGACCGACGCCGCCGGCCAGCCGCAGCGCGCGCGCTGGCGCTCGCTGGCCGGCCACCCGGCGCCGGCCGCGCTGGCGCTGGCCGACGACCGGATGAGCGCCGACGCCGCCTACCGGCTGATCCAGTCCGGCACCGCGCTGCTGTGGACCGGCGACTACCCCGGCGCGCGCCACCTGCTGCAGGCGCTGGGCCGCCGCGTCGACGCGCGCCAGCGCCGGCCCGGCGCGCAGCCGGTGCTGCCGGCGCAGCCCGCGCCCGAGGCGCTGCGCGCGGCCTTCCTGGCCCAGCGCCAGGCCCAGGCCGAGCGCGCGCGCATCCAGGGCGCGCTGCTGCTGCGCTTCGACGCCGACCACGGCCTGCCGCTCAAGCGCGCGCCCGACCTGCGCGCCGCCGGGCTGGAAGCCCACGGCCCGGTCGACGGCCCCTATGTGCAATCGCTGCGCGAGCTGCTGGGCCTGGTCGGCGCGCACGAGTGGCGCAAGGCCGGCGTGCCCATCGCCGCGCTGGACGGCGCGCCCATCCACGCGCACCACGGCGTGTTCTCGCCGGTGCGCGGCGAGTACGTGGACCTGGTTGCCCGTGCCCGGCTGCCGGCCGCGGCCAAGCCCGCGCGCGTGCTGGACCTGGGCACCGGCACCGGCGTGCTGGCGGCGGTGCTGGCCCGGCGCGGGCTGCAGGTGGTGTGCAGCGACATCGCGCCCGCCGCGCTGGCCTGCGCGCGCGAGAACCTGGAGCGCCTGGGCCTGGCCGCGCGCGCCGAGTTCCGCCTGGCCGACGGCTACCCCAAGGGCCGCTTCGGCCTGGTGGTGTGCAACCCGCCCTGGCTGCCGGGCCAGCCCAGCTCGGGCCTGGAGGGCGCGGTCTACGACCCCGACAGCCGCCTGCTGCGCGCCTTCCTGACCGGCCTGCGCGCCCACCTGGCGCCGCAGGGCGAGGGCTGGCTGATCCTGTCGGACCTGGCCGAGCACCTGGGCCTGCGCTCCCGCGAGACCCTGCTGGGCTGGATCGCCGAGGCCGGGCTGCAGGTGCTGGGCCGGCTGGACACCCGGCCGGTGCACCGTCGCGCCAGCGACGCCAGCGACCCGCTGCACGCGGCGCGCTCGGCCGAGATCACCTCGCTGTGGCGCCTGGCCCCGGCGGCGGCGGACGCGGCGCCGGCCTGAGCCCCGCCCGCTGCGCTGCGCTGCGCCGCCCGCCGGCGCGCCGCTTGCATGGGGCCGGCGATGACCGAACCCGCCCTGCGTTTCACCGCCCAGCCGCTGACCGACGCGGCCTTCGCCCCCTTCGGCCGCGTGCTGCAGGCGCCGCCCGAGGCCGACCACGCTGCGGCCGGCGAGTCGATCAACGCCGGCACCGCCCGCCGCTTCGAGCTGCTGGCCGACGCCGCGCTGACCGCCGCCGGTGGCCGGCCGGTGATCAGCCTGAGCCGGGCCTGCGCGCGCCCGCGGCCGCTGGTGCTGACCGAGGTCGAGCGCCATGTCCTGGGCAGCCAGAGCTTCGTGCCGCTGGGCGCGCCGCGGCGCTTCGCGCTGGTGGTGGCGCCACCCGGCCCGGCGCCGCGACCGGCCGAGCTGCGCGCCTTCGTCAGCGACGGCACGCAGGGCGTGTGGCTGGCCCCGGGCACCTGGCACCACCCGTTGCTGGCGCTGGACGCGGGCGACTTCCTGGTCATCGAGCGCCGGGGCGCCGAAGTGGACTGCGAGGTCTGCCCGCTGCCGCCCGGCTGGGTGCTGGCCCTGCCGGGCTGATGCGGCGCGGCCCGCAGGCGGCGGGCCGGGCGCACCGCCGGGCGGCGGCGGGTCAGCCCGCCATCAGGCCAGAAGCCCGGCCGCGGCCAGGCGCTGGGCCAGCGCCACCAGGCTGCGGTCGCGCCCGCGCGGGCCCAGCAGCGACAGGCCCAGCGGCACCGGCGCGCCGCCCAGGTCGCCGCGCTGCGCCAGCGGCAGGCTCAGCTGCGGCAGGCCGGTCAGCCCGGCCAGGCACAGCAGGCGGATCGCGCGGTTGCGGTAGTCCTCCAGCGCCGCCTCGGGCGTGCTGCGCAGCGGCGCCACGTCGGGCATGGTCGGCAGCAGCAGCACGCCGTCCTCGCCCAGCAGCGCGTCGATCTGCGCGCGCAGCGCCTCGCGGAAGGCCTGGCCGGCGGCCACCTGGGCGTCGCTGACCTCGCGCGACCAGGCGAAGCGCTCGGCCACGCCCGGGCCCAGCGGCGGCGCGTAGCGCTCGATCAGCGGGCCGTCGGTCATCCAGGCCTCGCGGCCCTGCAGGTGGCGGAAGTGCCAGTACATCGCGTCCAGGCTCTCGCGCACCACGTCCACCGGCGCGGCCGGGCCCAGCACCGCCTGCACGCGGTCGGCGGCGGCCTGCAGCGCTTCGGCGGCGCCGGGCACGGCCAGGTCCCACAGCGCGGCGGGCCACAGCAGGCGCGGCTGCGCGGGCAGCGGCGCGGCGTCGGCGCCCAGCAGCACGTCGGCCACGCGGGCGAAGGTGGCGGTGTCGCGGGCGAACCAGCCGCCCGTGTCCAGGCTGGGCGCCAGCGCCAGCGCGCCGTGCAGCGGCACCCGGCCGTGCGTGGGCCGCAGCCCGAGCAGGCCGCAGTGGCTGGCCGGCGCGCGCACCGAGCCACCGGTGTCGGTGCCCAGCGCGAAGTCGCACAGCCGGTTCGACACCGCCGACGCCGAGCCCGACGAGGACCCGCCGGTGATGCGCTCGGGCGCGGCGCCGTTGCGCGGGGCGCCGAAGTGGGCGTTCTGGCCGTTCATCGAGAAGGCCAGCTCGTCGGTCACCGTCTTGCCGGCGAAGTCGGCGCCGGCAGCCAGCAGCTGCGCCACCACCGGCGCGTGCGCGGTCTTGGTGCCCGACAGCGCCAGCACGATGGGGTTGCCGCCGCCGGTGGGGTAGCCGGCCACGTCGAACAGGTCCTTGACGCCGAAGCGCAGGCCGCTGAGCGGGCCGGTGGTGGCGGCCGGCACCGGCACGTCGGGGTAGGGGACGAAGGCGTGGGCGGGGTCGTGCAGCGGCATCGGACAGCGGGGGCAGGGGGGGTGGGGCGGGGCGCTCAGCCGGCCGGCTGCAGCGCGGCCGCCAGTGTGGCATCGGGGGCGGCCGTCAGCGCGCTGCGGTGGCAGCGCAGGCGGTGGCCGGGTGCGGCATCGACCACCGGCGGCAGCGCGGCGCGGCAGCCGGCGTCGGCCAGCGCGCAGCGCTCGGCGAAGGCGCAGCCCGGCGGCAGCGCGGCCAGGTCGGGCGGGCTGCCGGGGATGGTGGCCAGGCGCTGGCCGCGGGCCATCGCGCCGTGGGCGCGGCCCTGCAGCAGCGCGCGGGTGTAGGGGTGGCGCGGCGTGCGGATCAGCTGGCGCACCGTGCCCTCCTCGACGATGCGCCCGGCGTACATCACCGCCACGCGGTCGGCCACCTCGACGGCGGCGCCGATGTCGTGGGTCACGAAGACCACGCCCAGGCCCAGCTCGCGCTGCAGCTCGCGCAGCAGCAGCAGCACCTGGATCTGCACCGTGGCGTCCAGCGCGGTGGTCGGCTCGTCGGCCAGCAGCAGCTGCGGCCGGCAGGCCAGGGCCAGCGCGATCATCGCGCGCTGGCGCATGCCGCCGCTCATCTCGTGCGGGTAGGCGGCCAGGCGGCGCTCGGGGCTGGGGATGCGCACGCGCTCGAACAGCGCCAGCGCGCGCTGCTGCGCCTCGGCGGCCGACACCGGCTCGTGGCGGCGGATGGCCTCGACGATCTGCGCGCCCACGGTGTAGACCGGGTCCAGCGCCAGCAGCGGCTCCTGGAAGACCATCGCGGTGGTCTTGCCGCGGTAGTCGGCCAGCGCCCGGCCGCGCAGGGCCAGCACGTCGGTGCCGGCCACGCGCACCTGGCCCTGGACCACGCTGCGCCGCGGCGGATGCAGCTGCAGCAGGGTGCGCAGGGTCACGCTCTTGCCCGAGCCGGATTCGCCGATCAGCGCCAGCACCTCGCCGCGCTGCAGCGTCAGGTCCACGTCGCTGACGGCCTGCACCGGCTGGCGGCCGCCGGTGAAGGTCACGCGCAGGCCGCGGATCTCGACCAGCGGCGCGTCGTTGGTGGGCGTGTCGGGGTTCATGCGGCCAGCTCCTGGACGGGGGCGGCGGCGGCCAGCGGGTGCCCGCTGCCCGGCTCGTGGACCAGGCAGGCCACGCCGTGCACCGCGCGCGCGGCCACCGGCTGCGGCGCGCGCTGGCTGCATACCGGCGCCGCCTGCGGGCAGCGCGGGTGGAAGCGGCAGCCGGCCGGCGGCGCGATCGGGTTGGGCGGGTCGCCGGCCAGCGGCGGCTCCTCGGTGCGGTGGTCGGGGTCGGTGGCCGGCATGCTCGACAGCAGCGCGCGGGTGTAGGGGTGCAGCGGCTGGTCGTACAGCGCCTCGGTCGGGCCCAGCTCGGCCACCCGGCCCAGGTACATCACCATCACCCGGTCGCTGAGGTGGCGCACCACCTGCAGGTCGTGGCTGATGAAGACGTAGGTCAGGCCGAAGGCGGTCTTCAGGTCGGCCAGCAGGTTCAGCACCTGGGCCTCCACGCTCTTGTCCAGCGCCGACACCGCCTCGTCCAGGATCACCAGCCGCGGCTGCAGCGCCAGCGCGCGGGCGATGTTGACGCGCTGGCGCTGGCCGCCCGACAGCTCGTGCGGCCAGCGCCCGGCAAAGCGCGCCGGCTCCAGGCCCACGCGGGCCAGCAGGTCGTGGGCGCGGGCGGTGGCCTCGCGCCGCGGCACGCCGTGCACCACCGGGCCGAAGGCGATCGAGTCCTCGATGGTCAGCCGCGGGTTCAGCGAGGCATAGCTGTCCTGGAAGACCATCTGCACCTGGCGGCGGAAGTCCTTCAGCGGCAGGTCGCGGCTGCCGACGACACGGCCGTCGAACACCACCTCGCCGGCGGTCGGCGCGATCAGCTGCATCATCAGCCGCGCGGTGGTGCTCTTGCCGCAGCCGGACTCGCCGACCACGCCCAGGGTCTCGCCCTTCATCACGCTGAAGTCCACGCCGTCGACGGCGCGCACCGTGGCACCGCCGGCACCGAACAGCGCCTTCTTCAGGCCGAAGTGCTTGGTCAGGCCGCGGATGGTCAGCAGCGGCTGGGCGGGGCCGCCGACGTCGTCGTGCCCGGCGGCCAGGGGGGTTGCGATCGCGGTCATCGCTTGTTGTCCATCGCCGAACGCAGGCCGTCCGACAGCAGGTTGAAGGCGATCGAGGTGATGAAGATCATCACCCCGGGCAGGGCGGCGACCAGCGGCTGGGTGTAGATCGCGGTGCGCAGCGTGTTCAGCATCAGGCCCCACTCGGGCTCGGGCGGCTTGACGCCCAGGCCCAGGAAGCTCAGGCCCGAGGCCAGGATCAGGCTGACCGCGATCAGGCTGGTGGCGTAGACGAAGATCGGCCCCAGCACGTTGCCCAGCACGTGCACCCGCACGATGGTGAAGGCGCCGGCGCCCGAGGCGCGTGCGGCCTCCACGTAGTCGCGGCCCTTGGCCTGGGCGGTCACCGCCTCGGCCACGCGGGCGATCTGCGGCACGAAGACGATGGTCAGCGACAGCAGCGAGTTGACGATGCCGGCGCCCAGCGCGCCGCTCAGCGCGATGGCCAGCAGCACCGAGGGGAAGGCGTAGAACACGTCGATCGTGCGCATGATCGCGCTGTTGACCCAGCCGCCGGCGTAGCCGGCCAGGATGCCGATGGCCGAGCCGATGGCGAAGGCCGCCAGCACCGGCGTGATGCCCATGAACAGGCTCAGCCGGGTGCCGACGATCAGGCGCGACAGCAGGTCGCGGCCCAGCTCGTCGCTGCCCAGCGGGTAGCCCTCGGCGCCGATCGGCTGCAGGCGCTTGAGCATCGACGACTGGTAGGGGTCGGCCGGCGCCAGCCAGGGGCCGAACAGCGCCAGGCCGAGCAGGGCCAGCACGACCAGGCCGGCCAGCATGGCCACGCGGTCGGCCAGCAGGCGCTGGCCCACGCTGCGCCAGTAGCCGGGCGAGCGCTGCACGGCGGCGCTGGCCACGGCCTGGGCGACCGCCGCGGGCGCGGCGGGAGACAGTGCGTTCATCGGGGTCTCCTCAGCCGCGAGCAATCCGGGGGTCGAGCAGCGACTGCACGATGTCGACCAGCAGGTTGAGCACGACGAAGAACATCGCCAGCACCAGGATCGTGCCCTGCAGCAGCGGCAGGTCGCGCTGGAAGATGGCGGAATTCAGCAGGAAGCCGGTGCCGGGCCAGGAGAACACGGTCTCGATCAGGATCGAGCCGCCCAGCAGGTAGCCCAGCTGCAGGCCCATCACCGCCAGCGCGGTGGGCGCGGCGTTCTTCACCACGTGGCGGAACACGCCCCCGTCGGTCAGGCCCTTGGCGCGCAGGCCGACGATGAACTCCTGCGCCAGGATCTCGGCCACCAGCGCGCGCACCGTGCGGGCGATGATGCCCATCGGGATCACGCTCATCGTCAGCGCCGGCAGCAGCATGTACTGCCCGTGCTGCCAGTCCCAGGCCCAGCTGCCGGAGCCGTCCGGCCCGGCGCCGGTGGCCGGCAGCCAGCCGGTCAGCGCCGAGAACAGGATCACCATCACCATGCCCAGCCAGTAGTGCGGCACGCTGACGCCCAGCACGCTCAGCAGCGAGGCCAGGCGGTCGGGCCAGCTGCCCTGGAAGTAGCCGGCGACGAAGCCGAACACGCTGCCCAGCACGAAGCCGATGGCCGTGGCCAGCACCGCCAGGCGCAGCGTGTTGCCCACCGCGTTGAGCACCTCGCTGGCCACCGGGCGGCCGGTGGCGATGCTGGTGCCCAGGTCGCCGTGCAGCGCGCGCCAGACCCAGGCGACGAACTGCTCGGGCAGCGGGCGGTCGAAGCCGTAGAGCGTGCGCATCTGCGCCGCCAGCTCGGCCGAGGCGTCGGGCGGCAGGATGGACACCAGCGGGTCGCCCGGGGCCAGGTGGACCAGGGCAAAGCACACCAGCGCCACCCCGGCCATGATCGGCAGCGCGTAGGCCACGCGCCGCAGCAGGGTGCTGAGCATCGTCGTCGGGGCGCGGCGGCGTTCAGTCGATGGTCACCGGCGCCAGGTCGATGAACCAGCTGCGCGGCTGCACCACGCCCTTGACCTTGGCGGCGATGGCGCGCGGGCCCACGTCGTGGGCGATCCAGACGAAGGCCGCGTCGTCGACGATGCGCGCGTGCAGCCTGGCCAGCGCGGCGTCGCGCGCCTTGTCGTCGAAGCTGGTGCGCGCGTCGGCGATCAGCTTGTCGATCTCGGCGTTGCCGTAGTAGCCCCAGTTGTTGCTGACCGGCGGGAAGGTCTTGGTGCTGGAGAAGCGCACCATCGCGAAGAAGGGGTCCATCGCCGCGAAGCTGACGTTGATCGCGTTGGCGCCGTTGGCCGACGGGTCCTTCGCGCCCTTGCGCCAGTTGGTGAACAGGGTGTTCCACTCGATGACGTCGAACTGCACGTCGAAGCCGCAGGCCTTCAGGTTCTGCTGCACGAACTCGTTCATCGGCAGCGGCTGCATCTGGCCCGAGCCCGAGGCCGAGATCTGCACCTTCACCTTCAGCGGCTTGGCGGTGGACCAGCCGGCCTCGGCCATCAGCTTCTTGCCGGCCTCGGGGTCGTAGCGGATGTCGAACTTGGGGTTGCCCCACCAGGGGTGGCCCGGCGGCACCGTGCCCTTGGGGATGGCCATCATGCCGCCCAGCAGCTTGAGCAGGCCGGTGCGGTCCACGCACAGGTTGGCGGCCTGGCGCACGCGCTTGTCCAGCCAGGGCGAGCCCTCGGCGAAGCTCAGCTGCCAGGGCCAGACGTGCGGCTGCTGGTTGAAGTAGATCTTGTGGCCGCGGCCCTGGATGGCGGCCATCGCGTCGGGCGCCGGCGCCTCGATCCAGTCGACCTGGCCGGACATCAGCGCCGCGGTGCGGGCGTTGGCCTCGGGCATGGGCAGCAGCACGACCTTGTCGATCTTCGGCGTGCGCTTGGGGTCCCAGTAGGCCTTGTTGGGCGCCAGCTCCAGCCGCTCGCGGGCGACGAAACGGGTCATGCGGAAGGGGCCGGTGCCCGAGGCGTCTGCCGCGAAGGCGGCCCAGGCGGCCTTGGCCTTGTCGGCCGGCGTGGCGCCGCCGGCGGCGTCGAACTTCTTCTGCCAGTGCGCCGGCGAGGCCATGAACAGGTTGGTCAGGTTCAGCGGCAGGAAGGCGTCGGGTTCGGCGGTGGTCAGCTCCACCGTCAGGTCGTCGATCTTGCGCGCGCTCTTCAGCGTGGGCATGCGGCTGGCGGTGACGCCGACCTGGCTGGCGTCGAAGTGCGGCGCGGCCTTGTCCAGCACCTTGGCCACGTTCCACACCACGGCGTCGGCGTTGAAGGCGCTGCCGTCGTGGAACTTCACGCCGGGGCGCAGCTTGAACACCCACTTGGTCTTGTCCTTGGCGTCCACCGCCCAGCTGGTGGCCAGGCCGGGGACCAGCACGCTGGGCGCGTCGGCCTTGCTCAGGTCCCAGTGCGTCAGCGCGTCGTACATCGGGATGCCGGTGAAGCGGTTGCCCTCGAAGCCCTGGTCGGGCTGGCCGAGCGTGCGCGGGATGTCGGCGGCGGTCATCGCGATGCGCAGCACCTTCTCCTGCGCCAGGGCGAGCGGGGTGCACAGGGCGCTCAGCGCCAGGGCGGCGGACAGGGCGGACAGGGTCTTCAGCGGCTTGGTCACGGGTGGGGCTCCTTCGTCGGAGGCGTCTGTGGAGAGACCACTGAACTGCAAGCCGCATGCCACGCGGCCTGCAGGCCCACCCGCACGTTGTCCACCAGCGGCACCGGCAGGCGGGGCGCCAGCGGCGCGGCCAGGTCGGCCAGCGCGGCGCCGCCGATGACGATGGCGCGCAGCGGGCCGGCCGAGTCGTCCGGGTGCAAGGCGACGGCCGGCGCGCTGGCCAGCGCCAGCGCCCGGTGGCAGGCGTCCAGCAGCACGGCCTCGGCGGCGGGCGGGTCGGCCAGCAGCTCGGCGCCGCTGCGCTCGACGGTGAGCACGCCGGCCAGCCGCGTCGCCAGGCCGCGCGCCTCGGCCAGGCGTTGCAGCATCGGGCCCCAGGCCGCGCCGCCGGTGACGATGGCGTAGCGGCCCAGCGCGTCGGCAGCTCGCATCGCCACCTCGGCCAGGCCCAGCACCGGCACGGGGGTGCGTGCGCGCAGCGCGTCGACCCCGGGGTCGCCGAAGCAGGCCACCAGCACCGCGTCGGGCGGGCCGTGGGCGGCCAGCGCCGCGTCCCAGGCCGCGGGCACGGCCTCGGCGGCCACGGCGGCGCTGGCCTCGCTGGCGATGTAGGAGGCGCCGAAGGGCGCGGTCACCGCCAGCAGCTCGGCGCCGGGCGGGGCCAGCGCGCGGGCGTGGCGGGCCAGCAGGTCGGTGACCTGCTGGCTGGTGTTGGGGTTGATCAGCAGCAGCCTGGGCATGCCCGGCCCTGGTGCAAGCACCATGCCGCGCCGGAATGCACCAAGCTGGGGCTTGCGGCCTGCGCACCCGGGGCGCCACCCTGTAAGGCCTGACCATGGCCCCCGGCGTGGCGCTGCCGCTATGCTCGGCCGAAGGCGCTGCGCGCACCCGCGCCGGCCGCCGCTTCCGGAGGACGTCCCGCCATGGCCCAGCCCCCGCCCGCCGCCGCACCGTCCGACCTGCACGGCACCGTGCTGTACATCGAGGACGACCCGGTCAACGTGCTGGTGGTCGAGCAGCTGCTGGCCGCCCACCCGGGCGTGCGCCTGCTGCACGCGGGCACCGGGCGCGAGGGCGTGCACCTGGCCCGCACCGGCCACCCGGACTTCGTGCTGCTGGACATGCACCTGCCCGACATCGGGGGGCTGGAGGTGGTGCGCCAGCTCAACGAGGACATCGCGGTGCGCGGCCTGCGCGTGACCATCCTCACCGGCGACCACCTGTCGATGGACATCATCAAGGCGATGAGCCTGGGGGCCTACGAGTACTGGATCAAGCCGCTGGCGCCCAAGGTGTTCGAGGCCGGCCTGCAGCGTGCGCTGACCGGCCGGCGGCCCGACCCGGCGCGCACGCTGCACATCCCGGCGCCCGCGCCCGGCCGGGGCGACGAGCGCTGAGGGGCCTCAGCCGCCGACGCGGGCGGCGACCGCGGCCAGGCGCTCGCCGAAGGCCTTGGCGGTGGCGATGTCGCCGGCGACCATCTCGTCGACCGAGGCGTCGGACGGCGTGGTGGTCATCAGGCCGGCCGACGAGGCCACGTAGTTGATGTCGTCGCGGCTGGCGGCCTTGCTGTTGGACGGCATCATGCCGGTGCCCACCCACAGGCCGCTGTGCTGCATGGCCAGGGTCATGAAGTAGTGCAGCGTGCTGTGCTTGTCGCCGTTCATGCTGGCCGAGTTGGTGAAGCCGGCGAACAGCTTGTCCTTCCACTGCTGGGTGAACCAGGCCTTGCTGCTGGCGTCGGCGAACTTCTTGAACTGCCAGCTGACGGTGCCCATGTAGGTCGGCGAGCCGAAGACGATCAGCTGGGCCGCGGCCAGGGCCTCCCAGCCGCCGGCGGGCAGGTTGCCTTCGGCGTCGATGGCCAGCAGCTGCGCGCCGCTGGTGGCGGCGACGGCCTCGGCGATCTTGGCGGTGTGGCCGTAGCCGCTGTGGTAGACGATGACGATGGCGCTCATGGAATCCTCGGGGAGTCGGTGGGGCGCTGCACGGGTCGGCAGCGCATGGCCGGGATTCTGGGCAGCCGGCCGGTCGCCACGCTTCGCCGGCTTTGAGCCGACCGTTCGAAAAATCCGGGCTTGAAGCCGCGGCGTGCGGCCCCACCCGGGGGCCCGGGGCGGCTCAGCGCGGCGTGGCCAGCATCAGCACCCAGTAGGGGCCGCCGGCGGCGGCCGGGGCGCAGCCCAGCCCGGCCTCGTGCAGCGCCGGTTCGCGCAGCAGCGCGCAGTGCACCGGGCTGTCGCGCCACAGCGCCAGCAGCGCATCGGGCTCGTCGGTGCCGGCGGCCAGGTTCTCGCCCCAGCGCCGCCAGGCGTAGCCGGCGCGCTGCAGGCGGTCGCCGCCCTGGCTGCCGTCGGCACCGCCGTGGGAGAGCTCGCCGCGCAGCGCCAGCGCCCGGGCATGGCCCTCGGCCACCGCGGCCAGCGCCGCATTCCACGCCAGCGGCCCGGCCGGCGGGAAGCCGCGCTCGCCGCAGGGGCCGCCGGCGGCGCGCAGCGCGTTGATTCCGGTCAGCAGCGCCGGGCCGAGGGCGGGGCAGGACGGCGCCGCGGGCTCGGCCGCGTGCACGGCCGGCGCCAGCGCGGCCAGCGCCAGCGCGGCCAGCGCAGCCAGCCCGGCGCGCCGGCTCACACCCGGTCGCCGTCCAGCGCCGCGCACACCGCCTCGGCGATGGCCAGCGACGAGGTCAGCCCCGGCGATTCGATGCCGAACAGGTTGACCAGGCCCGGCACGCCGTGCACCGCCGGGCCGTCGACGCGGAAGTCGGCCGCCGGGTCGCCCGGGCCGGTGATCTTGGGCCGCAGGCCGGCGTAGCCCGGCTGCAGCACGCCGTCGGGCAGGCCTGGCCAGTAGCGTCGGACCTCGGCATAGAAGGCGTCGGCGCCGGCGGCGTCCACCGTGTAGTCCGGCGCGTCCACCCACTCGAAGCTGGGGCCGAAGCGGGCTTGGCCGCCCAGGTCCAGCGTCAGGTGCACGCCCAGGTGGCCGGCGCCACCGTGGGCGCCCGGCGCCGGGTAGACCAGGCGCGAGAAGGGCGCGCGCCCGGGCAGGGTGAAGTAGCAGCCCTTGGCCAGCCAGGCGCCGGGCACGTGGTGCGGGTCCAGCCCCTGCAGGCCGCGGGCCAGCGCCACCGCGCCCAGCGCCGCGGCGTTGACCACGGTGCGTGCGCGCAGGCCCATCGGTTGCTCGCCGCCCACGTCCAGCTCGATGCCGGCCGGCGTGACGCGCCCGCCGGTCACCGGCGCGGCCACCGCCAGCGTGGCGCCGGCGGCCTCGGCCTCGCCCAGCAGCGCCAGCATCAGGCCGTGGCTGTCGACGATGCCGGTGGCAGGCGACAGCAGCGCGCCCACGCACTGCAGCGCCGGCTCCAGCGCCTGCGCCTCGGCGGCGCTCAGGCGCTGCAGCGCGTCGTCGTCGTCCCCGCCGGCCAGGCCGTTGGCGCGGGCGGTGGCGGCCAGCGCGTCCAGCGCGGCCAGCTCGGCGTCGTCGCTGGCGACGATCAGCTTGCCGCAGCGCCGGTGGGCCACGCCGTGGCGTGCGCAGAACTCGTAGAGCAGGCGGCGGCCGCGCACGCACCAGCGCGCCTTGCGCGAGCCGGTGGGGTAGTAGATGCCGGCGTGGATGACCTCGCTGTTGCGCGCGCTGACACCGGTGCCGAAGGCGGTCTCGGCCTCGAGGATCAGCACCTCGCGCCCGGCCTGGGCCAGCGCCCGCGCCACGGCCAGGCCGACCACGCCGGCGCCGACGACGACGGCATCGACGTCTTCCATCGTCCCGCTCCCCGGTGCCTCAGCAGCCGCCGGCCACCAGCGCGGCCAGGGCCTGGCCGACCTGCGTGGTGTCGGCCGTGCCGCCCAGGTCGGGCGTGCGCGGGCCGTCGCGCAGCACGGTCTCGATGGCGCGCAGGATCGCGTCGTGGGCGTCGCGGTGGCCCAGGAAGTCCAGCATCATCGCGGCGCTCCAGACCATCGCGATCGGGTTGGCGATGTTCTTGCCGAAGATGTCGGGCGCCGAGCCGTGCACCGGCTCGAACAGGCTGGGGAACTTGCGTTCCGGATTCAGGTTGGCGCTGGGCGCGATGCCGATGGTGCCGGTGCAGGCCGGGCCCAGGTCGGACAGGATGTCGCCGAACAGGTTGGTCGCCGCCACCACGTCGAAGCGCTGCGGCTGCAGCACGAAGCGCGCGGCCAGGATGTCGATGTGCTGCTTGTCCCAGCTGATGTCTGGGTGGCGGGCGGCGGCCTCGGCGGCGCGCTCGTCCCACCAGGGCATGGACACCGCGATGCCGTTGCTCTTGGTGGCCACGGTGACGTGCTTGCGCTCGCGCGTGCGCGCCAGCTCGAAGGCGTAGTCCAGCAGGCGCTCTGACCCACAGCGCGTGAAGACGTTCTCCTGCACCACGAACTCGCGCTCGGTGCCGGCGAACATCACGCCGCCCAGCGCGGTGTACTCGCCCTCGGTGTTCTCGCGCACGATCAGCATGTCGATGTCGCCCGGCTTGCGGTTGGCCAGCGGGCAGGGCACGCCGGCGAACAGCCGCGCCGGGCGCAGGTTGATGTACTGGTCGAACTCGCGCCGGAACTTCAGCAGGCTGCCCCACAGCGAGACATGGTCGGGCACCGTGGCCGGCCAGCCCACGGCGCCGAACAGCAGCGCGTCCATGCCGCCGATCTGGGCCTTCCAGTCGTCGGGCATCATCTGGCCGGTGCGCTGGTACCAGTCGCAGCTGGCCCAGGGAATGGGCGTGCAGTCCAGCGCGATGCCGAAGCGCCGGGCTGCGGCGATGAGTACGCGCTCACCTTCGGGCATCACCTCCTGGCCGATGCCGTCGCCGGGGATGATCGCGATGCGGTAGGGCGTGTTCATGGCGGCGGGTGCGGGGCAGGTGGCGGGGATGGGCATGCTAGAGCATCCGCCCGGTGCCGGCGGCCCGTGGCGGACTGCACGGAAGCACAGGGCTTGCGGGCAAACCCTGATCTTGATCAAGCCGGCCCGGGGGTGTTGCGTTTAGTCTGCGCCGCACTTCCAGGACCGACGGCCGCAGCGCGGCTGGCACCCCATGCCGACTGCTTCTGCCGACACGGCGGCGCCCGCCGCCGCCATTCCCGCCCACATGCTGCCCGCGCTGGCGGCCAGCGGCCTCAAGGCGCTGAGCCTGGCCGGCCGCCGCCTGCTGCCCATCGTGCAGGGCGGCATGGGCGTGGGCATCTCGGCCCACCGCCTGGCCGGCAGCGTCGCCGCCGAGGGCGGCATGGGCACGCTGAGCTCGGTCGACCTGCGCCGCCACCACCCCGACCTGATGGCGCGCACCGAGGGCCTGTCGGCCCGCCCGGGCATGGACGCCGACAGCAAGGCGCAGATCGACGCCGCCAACCTGGAGGCGGTCGAGCGCGAGATCACCGCCGCCAAGCGCCTGGCCGGCGGCCGCGGCCTGATCGCGATGAACGTGATGCGCGCGGTCAGCGACTACGCGGCCTACGTCAAGCGCTCGCTGGAAGCCGGCGTCGACGCCGTGGTGGTGGGCGCAGGCCTGCCGCTGGACCTGCCGGACCTGGCCCAGGACCACCCCAAGGCCCTGCTGGTGCCCATCCTGTCGGATTCGCGCGGCGTCGCGCTGATCGTCAAGAAGTGGGAGCGCAAGAAGCGCCTGCCCGACGCCATCGTCATCGAGCACCCGCGCCTGGCCGCCGGCCACCTGGGCGCGGCGAAGATCGCCGACCTGAACGACCCGCGCTTCGATTTCGAGCGCGTGATCCCCGAGTCGCTGGACTTCCTGCGCAAGGCCGGCATCGAGAAGGAGATCCCGCTGATCGCCGCCGGCGGCATCCGCAGCTGCGAGGACATCGCCCGCATCCAGGCCCTGGGCGGTGCCGCGGTCCAGCTGGGCACGCCCTTCGCGGTGACCACCGAGTGCGACGCCGACGAGGGCTTCAAGCGCGTGCTGGCCGAGGCCCGCGACGAGGACCTGGTCGAGTTCACCAGCGTCGCCGGCCTGCCGGCGCGCGCGGTGGCCACGCCCTGGCTCAAGGCCTACCTGAAGGCCGAGCCGGCGCTGCAGGCCGTGGCCCACGCCAAGGCGCGCTGCACCAAGGCCTTCGACTGCCTGGCCCAGTGCGGCCTGCGCGACGGCTTCAAGGACTGGGGCCAGTTCTGCATCGACAACCAGCTGGCCGCCGCGCTGCGCGGCGACCTGAAGAAGGGCCTGTACTTCCGCGGCGTCGGCGCGCTGCCCTTCGGCCAGCAGATCCGCGGCGTGCGCGAGCTGATGACCCGGCTGCTGACGCCGGGCCTGGCGCCGGCCGCGCTGCCGCGCACCGTGCCGCTGGTGGCCGTGCCGGTCTGAGCCCCCGAACCGCATCCCCGGCGCCGCCCTCGCTGGCGGCGTCGTCGCATTGATTCCGGAGACTTCCATGCCCTCACTGCAACCCCAATCGGCCGGCCTGCCGTCCGGCAGCTTCGGCGGGCGCCGCAGCCGCGCCGCCGGCGCCTGGCGCTGGCAGCGCCTGCTGGCCGCGCCGCACCGCGTCGCCTTCTGGGGCGGCAGCGTGGTGCTGGCCGCCAGCGCGCTGTGGTGGGCGGCGGCGCTGCTGGCCCGCGCCGCCGGGCTGGCCCTGCCCTGGGCGGTCAGCCCGACGGTGGCGCATGCACTGCTGCTGGGCTTCGGCTTCCTGCCGCTGTTCATGGCCGGTTTCATGTTCACCGCCGGCCCGCGCTGGCTGGGCCTGGCCGAGGTGCCCGGCCGCCAGCTGGCGCTGCCGGTGGCGGTGATGCTGGGCGGCTGGACGGTGGCGGTGCTGGGCTTCCACCTGTCGGCGCCGCTGGCCGCGCTGGGCGTGGCGGCGGCGGCGGTGGGTTTTGCGCTGGTCACCGGCCTGTTCGGGCTGATGGTGCTGGAGTCTCCGGTGGCCGACCGCGACCATGCCAAGCTGGTGCTGCTGGGCTGCGCCGCCACCGTGGTGGCGCAGTGGGCGGCCGCCGTGCTGCTGGTGCTGGGCCAGGAGGCCGCCACCCGCGCCGCGGTGCACGGCGCGCTGTGGGCGCTGGCGCTGGTCTTCGTCGCCGTGGCGCACCGCATGATCCCCTTCTTCACCGAGGGCGCGCTGCCGGCGGTGCGCGCCTGGCGCCCGCGTGCGCTGCCGGGCGCGCTGGCCCTGCTGGTCGGGCTGCAGGCGCCGTTCGCGGTGGCCGAGGCGCTGAACGGTGGCAGCCTGCCCGCCGGGCCGGCGGCGCTGCGCGCGGTGATCGAGCTGCCCGGCGGCGCGCTGCTGCTGTGGCTGTCGCTGCGCTGGGGCCTGCGCGAGTCGCTGCCGGTGCGCCTGCTGGCCATGCTGCACCTGGGCTTCGCCTGGCTGGGCGTGGCCTTCACGCTGGGCGGCGTGTCGCACCTGCTGATGGCGCTGAGCGAGGGCACGCTGTCGCTGGGCCTGGCGCCGCTGCACGCCTTCACCATGGGCTTCCTCGGCAGCCTGCTGCTGGCCATGGCCAGCCGCGTGGCCCGCGGCCACAGCGGCCGGGCGCTGCAGGCCGACAACTGGACCTGGATGATGTTCTGGGTGCTGCAGCTGGCCGTGCTGGCCCGCGTGGCCGCCGCGCTGTGGCCCCAGCTGGGCACCGGGCTGACGCTGCTGGCGGTGCAGTTCTGGGTCGGCGCGGTCGGCGCCTGGGCCCTGCGCCACGCGCCCTGGTTCGGCCAGCCCCGCATCGACGGCGGCGCGGGGTGAGGTCGGACGCCGAACAGTCCCTGCGGACTGTTCGGCGCCTACCGAACCGGCCGAGCTCTGCGAGGCCGTGGGGCAGCCCGGGGCAGGCGGATCGGCCTTTCCACTGAACTGACGCCGATGGGCCCGCCCGCCATGCCTGGCAAGCCCTAAGTTCGCGCCGGCGCGCCCACCACAATCGCCGGCAGGCCCTGCCCGCACGGGGCCGGAGCCCGCCCGATGGTCGATGCCCCCCGCTTCCTCGGCGACCCCGCTGACCTGGCCGCCTTCCAGGCCCTGGTCGATTCCCCGATCCGCAGCCCGGCGCGCGAGCAGGCGCTGCAGGCCTGGGCCGCGCACAAGCTGCGCCGGCAGATGGCCTGGCAGCGCGGGGCCGGGGCCGCCGCGGCCGGCGGCAAGTCCGGCGCCTGGACCAAGGACGCCTACATGGCCTGCCTGACCGCGCCGGCCATCGACCTGCGCGGCGCCTGCTTCCACGAGGCCTGCATCGGCTACGCCGACCTGCGCGGCGCCCGCCTGAACGGCGCCTGCTTCGACCCCGGTGCGCGCGGCTGGACCGGGCTGAAGGGCGCCCAGCTGGCCGCCGCCCACCTGGCCGGCGCCCGGCTGCCGGCTGCGCGCCTGATGGGCGCCGACCTCGGCGGAGCCGACCTGCGCGGCGCGGTGCTGGCCGGTGCCGACCTCAGCGACGCCCGGTTGCACGGCGCCGACCTGTCCGGGGCCGACCTGCGCGACGCCGACCTGTCGCGCGCCAACCTGGTCGGCGCCTGCATCGACGGCGCCTGGCTGGACGGCGCCCGCGTGCACGGCGTGGCCGCCTGGGACCTGCGCGGCGAGCCGGCCTCGTCGGCGGGGCTGCGCCTGGGCGCGGACGGCGCCAGCCTGACCGTCGACGACATCCGGGTGGCGCAGTTCCTCTACCTGCTGCTGTCCAACCCCCGCGTGCGCGACGTGCTGGACACGGTGACGCGCAAGGTGGTGCTGCTGCTGGGCCGCTTCAGCGCCCAGCGCAAGCCGGTGCTGGACGCGTTGCGCGAGGCCCTGCGCGCCGAAGGCTTCGTGCCGGTGCTGTTCGACTTCGCGCCGTCCGACCAGCGCGACCTGACCGAGACCGTGACCCTGCTGGCCCGGCTGGCGCGCTTCGTCGTCGCCGACCTCAGCGACCCGGCCAGCGTGCCGCAGGAGCTGCAGGCCATCGCGCCGCAGGTGGCGGTGCCGATCCGGCTGATCATCCAGGCCGACCAGCAGCCCTACGCGATGGCGCGCGACCTGGCCAAGTACCCCTGGGTCATCGCGCCCTACCGCTACCAGGGCCCGGCCGAGCTGCTGGCCGCGCTGCGCACCGAGGTGGTCGACGCGGCCGAGGCCCGGCGTGCGCAGCTGGCGCGCACGCGCGAGGCGGGGGCCGACGGCTGGTGAGCGGCGCGCGGCGGCCCGGCCCGGCCCGGGTGCCCTGTGGCAGACTGCCGCGGGCCTGAACCGCCGCCGCACGCACCATGAGCCCCATGCCCTCCGCCCCGCACAACCGCGTCGCCCTGGTCACCGGTGCCGGCTCCGGCATCGGCCAGGGCTGCGCCGCCGCGCTGCTGCGCGACGGCTGGCGCGTGGTCTACACCGGCCGCCGCGCCGAGGCGCTGCAGGCCGCCATCGCCCAGGCCGGCGACCCCTTCGGCGACATCGCCCAGCGCGCGCTGGCGCTGCCCTGCGACGTCGGCGACGAGGCCCAGGTGGCCGCGCTGTTCGACACCGTCGCGGCGCGCTTCGGCCGGCTGGACCTGCTGTTCAACAACGCCGGCGTGTTCACCCCCGGCACCACGCCCGATCAGCTGGACGCGGCCGCCTGGCGGCGCGCCGTCGACACCAACCTCAACGGCGCGTTCTTCTGCCTGGCCCAGGCCTTCCGGCTGATGCGCGCGCAGTCGCCGCAGGGCGGGCGCATCATCAACAACGGCTCGATCTCGGCCCACGCGCCGCGGCCGGGCTCGATCGCCTACACCGCGACCAAGCATGCGATCACCGGCCTGACCAAGGCCGCCGCGCTGGACGGCCGGCCCTTCGACATCGCCGTCGGCCAGATCGACATCGGCAACGTCGCCAGCGAGATGACCGAGCGCATGGCCGCCGGCATCCTGCAGGCCGACGGCAGCGTGCGGCCCGAGGCGCGCATGGGCCTGGCCTCGGTGGTCGACGCGTTCATGACCATGGCCCGGCTGCCGCTGGACGCCAACGTGCTGTTCATGACGGTGATGGCAACCAAGATGCCCTTCGTCGGCCGCGGCTGAGGCCGACGCCGCGCGCGCCGATGTCCGGGCTCGCGATGCCGATGGCCGCCGCGGCGCCGGGCGCGGCCTGGCCCCGCGGCGCGCCGGCCCCGACGACCCTGCGCCAGTGCCTGACGCTGGCGCTGCTGCTGCACCTGCTGCTGGTGGTGGTCTTCGGCAACACCGAGGGGGGCAGCGCGCGCCCGGGCGAGGGCGTGTTCGGCGGCCTCAACGTGCGCCTGGCCGGCGCCGACGCCCGCGGCCGGCCCGAGGCCACGGTGGCCGCCGACGCCTACAGCGGCCCCGAGGGCCGCGCCACCGAGCGCCGCCAGGGCGGCGCGGTGCGCGCGGCCGACGACCGCCCGGACCGCCACCGCCAGCCCGGCGCCGCCCGGCGTGGCGCATGGCAGCCGCAGGTCGCGCCCGATGCGGCGACGGCCCCGCCAGCCGCCGCACCGGCGCCCGTGCCCGTGCCCGTGCCCGCGCCTACGCCTACGCCTACGCCTACGCCTACGGCGACGCCGACGCCGACGCCGACGCCGACGCCGACGCCGACGCCGACGCCTGTGCCGGCGCCCGCCGGCGCCGAGACCGCGCTGCCAACCCCCTCTCCCGCGCCGGCGGTCGCGCCCGAGCCCGCGGCCGCCCCGCCCCTGTCCGCCCCGGTGCCCGCCCCCGCGCCCGAGCCGCTGCTGCCCCGCAGCGTGTCCCTGCCGGCGCTGCCGCAACTGCTGGCGCTGCCGGCCCAGCCGCCGCTGCCGGCCGCGCCGGCGACGCCGGCCGACCGCCTGCCGATGCCGGCCTTCGACGCCGCGCCGGACCGCCCGCCCCGCGCCGTTCCGGCACCGGACCGGCCTGCCGCGCTGGCCGCGCCCGCGCTGCCGGCCTGGACCGCCCCCGCGCCCGCCGCCGTGCCGCAGCCGCGCGTCGACCTGCCGCCGGCGCCCCCTGCGCCCCCCGCGCCTCCGTCCCCACCACAGCCGGCGCGGGCCCTGCCGCCCCGCCCCGCACCGGTGCCGCTGGCCGCCCCGGCGCCGCAGCCGCTGCCGGCGCCGGTGCGCGCGGAGCCCCGCACGGCGCCGCGGCCACCGCCGCTGCCGGCCGACACCGTGGCGCCGCCGCCGCTGACCTCGCCACCGCCCCTGGCGCGCGAGGCGGTGCCCCTGCCCAGCCTGCCGCCCGCGGCCGCACCGGCACCGGCACCCGTACCCGCACCCGCACCCGCACCCGCACCCGCACCCGCACCCGCA